>Ga0209960_1004689_pt1 | contig 10222 bp, 10 predicted proteins | sample ThiBiot_500_plan_2_FD_183947 | JGI IMG/M metagenome (GOLD analysis project Ga0209960, IMG submission 183947) | Wastewater bioreactor microbial communities from Cape Town, South Africa - Thiocy_expt_500_plan (SPAdes) | ecosystem: Engineered > Bioreactor > Thiocyanate-remediating >... | reverse complement strand
GTCTAAATTTACGAATTTTTGGTAGTATTGAAAATGTGTTGTACGGAAGAAATTTTCGTTATTATAGATCTATCTATACTATTTAGTATGATTTTGTAGCGCATGAAATTCTCTATCGAACGGTATATAATAGTATGAGTTTTGTCACAGCTATGAGAAAATATTAGCTTAGAGAAAACTATCAATTACCAGAATCTCCATCAAATCAGGGGGGAAAAGTGATGTTTTGAGCTATAAATTAGGAAATCTTTGACGGATCGGGCCCATCTGCGAACTCGACCGAGATATTTATTAGATTAAACTCTGCAGAAAATTTCAGGTCGATCGGAGTCTCCTTTCGGAAATTATCGTGTAAACGGACGGACGGACGGCCACACTGACCGATTCTATAGTGTACTCAACACTTGTTTTTGAGTACACAAAAACCTAAAAATATTCCATTGAGGATGAAGGTAAGTTCAAGAATTCAATTTCTACGACACATTGGGAAAATTCGAATGATGTTGATCTATTTTGAATTGTTTTTAAACGTTTCATTTGACACATGAAAACAACTATAGATTTTATTAATGATTGAATAAAATTCGGATAAATATGGAACATTTTTCAATAATAATTTGAAAATTTGATAGTGTATCATCAGATATTTTTAGTCGACGATCAGCTATTACAGATTGAATAATAATATTATCATGAACACCATCAAATTTTCAAATTATTATTGAAAAATGTTCACTAGTTCGAATGAAGATTTTCCTTTGCTGGAAACTATACTTTACTTCAAATAATAATCAAGAAGACAAAATCTTTGAATACAATCGAAAATATGTTGATAGTCTCGCCACGAATTACTATAACTACTTAAATTGATGTTCTTTTGATCTCGAGCTTATATTTTTACGCATGACCTTTCCTTGGCGTGTAGTCCGTTTCACTAAGAATTATGATGAAATGAAACGAATTTCAAAACGACTGAGCATTGATCAAAATCCATTGATCGTTGTTCTGAGTTTAACAGCTGACATACAAGTCCCCAAAGGAACAAAATAAAAGTGTATAGAGCCACATGGACCCCATGACATCTTCAATACTATACAGGCAGTTTAGCTATCTCTCAGCACACCTTCTGTTAGTTAGCAAGATTATCTATAAGGGTATGCATGAATTTGAGGATGATGCAAGAAAAATCGTCACAACGTTTCAAATTGCACTAGGAAAAAATGAAAAAGTACTTCTTTTGAGACGCTATCGTATTGACCCATGAAAAGACTAATATGAAGTCGTCAGTTTTTTCTCGATTTGATGCTTTTATTGCCTTAAAAAATGGAGAAGATATGTAGTGATGCGAAAAGCAAGCGTCAATTTTGGAGTAGTTTTGAATCCTCTAATCCAGTTCGAATTGCCCCTTTGCTCCACAGCGTGGACATTTAATCCGATAATCATTTGCTGCATTTGTAATTTCACCTTCGACTAATTGGCACGCACCTGGTGAGGGGGGGTCGTCGGATGAACCGAACAATCTTCTGATTACACTTGCTGCAAGTTCAGTTAGTAGATATGTATATGAAACCGTGCGTCCACATTTTCGGCATCGAATTGCCATTTTCTAAAAATTCGAGTGGCGTTTAATATTGTCGTATCATTCTGTGAAATGATTTGTTACTTACCTTTTTTTAATGTATGTGTTGCTAATGATTTGTATCGTTGAAATGAATGAAACAGCATGCATCCTCCATATTTATATCGCAAAGTATGAATGATCTTAATTACCCAAAAATGAAATACAAAGTCAATAACGTATATACTGATAGTATTACCCAAAACCTATCTTGAAAGTTTATCATCATATTTACAAAAGGAAAAAAAACATTCTCTCTTCTTATCTTTAACCTTAACTAAAAACATATCTTGATGATAACGACAACAGAAACCATACCACGATTCAGATTTCCCATCAAAAAAGAAGATCAGGCATGCGAATAATTGCTGTCCAACAATCTATTGTAGAATATAGAGTAACAATATCTGACAAAGTAATGCTCATCGTAGGGTGAGAGTGAGGGTGCATTCTAAAAAACGGTACTCTATCGAACCTTTATGGTTCTCCTTCTTTCTCTTGAACTTTTTTAAGTTCAGCAGATTGCACAAAATTTGATGGTTGACTGACAAAACTTGTTACAGGTTTCGTAGATAATATACGAATCATCACATAGTTTCGCAACATATCTCCTCAAGAAAAAAATACGTCGACACGGTATTTTCGAGATTTCTTCTTTCGTTCTTCCGCAGTTATTTATTTATCAAAGTATAAATAAATGTGGAAATATCGGATTGAAATCCGATTGTTATGTGTACTTCAAAAAGCAAAAACTCAAGCTCTCGCCGTTTTCATACCTTATGTTTCTTTAAATGTATATTCTTGAGGGTGATATCGATTATGCAGAAAATAAACGGGTTCTATTCGAATTTAGTATGAAAACCATGGGAAATATCGATTTTTCATACTGAAAATCAGAAAATCCTTCATGGATCGGGCCCATCTTCGAACTTGACCGAGATATTTATGAGATTAAACTCTGCAGAAAATTTCAGATCGATTGGAGTTTCTGTTCGGAAATTATCGTGTAAACGGTCGGACGGACGGACACACTGACCGATTATAGGGTGTACTCACTTTTTGAGTACACAAAAAAAAACGAAATAATTCCAAGGATTCGATGCGAATCTTTGCGAGACCTTTAACTTGAAGTTTAATGCCATTCAAAGTTCAACAACAACAATTACTTTTCGAAGGCAAAAAATTGGACAATAAATCAACATTAAATAAAGCGAAAATCAATTCCGACGATACACTTCATCTTTATTTACAAAAATAAAAGAAAACATTTGCTTTTCTATCTCTCTCTGATGAAAAGATAAACTGGAAAGTTACTTTTTGTTTCAATAATGTTTCGTTTGTCTGTCGGCAAGTTTCGCGATCAATGAACCGTTGAATTGGGCAGATGTAACTGCAACACGATTAGTTTCGTGTTGTTACGATGATTCAAATGGACAATGGAAAAATGAGTTAGCTTGGCAATCGGGAAATACTTTAGAATCATTGGCAAATTTCATGTTAATTGTTGATTCACCATTGAAATATATTTTTCATCAAACGTTCGTCAAAACTGATATGTATGCTGGTGGTGATTGTTTCGGTGCTTTTCAATGGTGGTTAATAGCTTGGGTACAAGCATATTCAGTTGATCCGAATTTAGATTATTTACATCGAGCTGCACAAGCCTAATTATAGAATGGCAATGGTTTGAACAAAGTGGAATGATTAATGAACAATTTTGGATTAACGATGGATTAAATTCGGCATCGTGTGAGAATGATCAACAAACAACATGGACGTATAATCAAGATGTGATTCTATCAGGTTTGGGTCTATTGGTCAATGCAACGGGCAATTCGAGTTTGTTGTTAATTGCACAGAAGATAGCTGATGCAACGATTCAATATTTGACTTATTCGGGTCAATTTCTTCGAGAAGCATGTGAACCTAATTGTGATAGTAATCAGAGATTATTCAAAGGAATATTTATTCGACATTTGAGTTATCTTCTTCGTTATCTAACTGATTCGATTCAGATTGAAAAATATCAAAAATTCATCGAAATCAATGTGTAACTGTAACTGATGGAACATTTAGAATGATCAAACATCGACACAATGTGATACAAATCGAGATACTTCTATTTCGGCAGCTCAAACGCAACAAATAACATCAACTCGATGGATTTTATTAGGACAAGGAAATTGTGCAGATGATAATTATGATTCAATGCCGAATTTCTTCAGTAGTCAAGTCAATGAAAATATTTGTCGACAAAAAGCAGAAGGAGATCAAGGCTCAGTTGCTTATGATTTTCAATTGAAATGTAATGGAGAGACATTTTGTCGTATTCAAACATTATTTGATCCATCGAAAACACCAGTTGGTTTTCAATACGCTGGTGGAAATGTTCGAACCGTGACTCGAACTATTAAACAACGACTAACAAATTGTTTTTTAAAACAATAAATTTATTGATCCGATGTTGATTATTTCGATGATTATGTCGAAAGTTCATTGTGCTTTCAAAATTTGGTTTGATAACGATTTTTTTTGGCAAAATCTGAATTGGTAGTTCAATCAAATCGATATTCCACTTCAAGTAACAAGTCAATCGTTCATCTACTTCTTCAGTTACATCATATTACATCTACTTACGACAATTTTATATGTTCTTAACTCTTTGTAGGAAAAAGTAACTTCATTTGTCATAAAACAGAAAGGCAAAAATGCCGACTAAAGAGAAAGATAGTTTTTTTTCATCAGTACGCCATAGAGTGACCTCTTTTTTTGTTGATTCTACGTATCTAAATTTCGCTTGAAATCGAAAGCAAGCAGAATAGTCTTCATTTGTTGTATTTTTCTGTCGAAGCAGTATCTCTCGGTAAGCAAATAAAAAAGTTAAGTGTGCTTGATATACTAACGATTAATACTGGAATTTCAGCAATCGCACGATGTACAGCTAATTCAGAATGATAGGTTCTAATTCCAGTCGAAATTGAAAGATATAGAGTATGAGAGATAATAGTTCGAATTTCATGGATTTAGTGTAACGGAAAGTTTTCTTGCATGTTAAACGCTCTTAAAGCGATGCATGGTCAACTCTGCTGAAATGATAAATGAAATCTATTTCTCAAGATAAAAGTAAATTGAAAATGCGTAAAATAGCGCTTGTGATTGGTATTGGAGAATATGCAGATGGAGGTTATCTTCCAAATGTGATTAATGATGCAAAAGATGTGGCAAATGCATTGAAACAGATTGGTTTCGACATCGATGAACCAAAATTAAATTTAACCCACGAGCAGATGGATATTCTTTTGACTAATTTCAAATATTCATTAAAAACTGGAGATTTAGTTTTATTTTATTTTGTTGGTCGTGGAACTCAATGGGAAGTCTGTTAACTGAAAGAGATCTTTTGAAATCAATGAATTGATTCATTATTTTTAGGATCAAAATTATTTAATTCCATCGGATAATCTTGAAATAAATGGTATTGATATACTCACACGTGCGATCAATGCTCAACATTTTCTTAATCAAATTAATTCGAGGAAACCATTGGCAACAATATTTATTTTGGATTGTTGTCGAATATATCATCTTCGACAAGTCGATTTAGATAAACGTAATCGAGCAACATCAATCAATCAACAAAAAGGTTTAAAAGAAATGTCGAATGAACACGAATCATTAATTATTTTTGCTTGTGCAGCCGGAGCAACTACTTGTGATTCTATAAACGATCGAAATGGTTTATTTACTAAACATTTTCTTAAACATATTTATTCTCCAAATGAACCTGTTTATATGATGTTAGTTGATGTTATGAAAGGAGTTAAACAAGAATCAAATTCTCAACAAATTCCATATATTTACAGTTCATTGACAAACAAAGAATTATCTCTCAATGAAACATTTATTCGTAAAGGTAAGTGTTCTATCTTCGATTTTGAACAGCAAGAACAGCCGAAACAAGAACAGTAAGAACAGACAGAATCAGAACAACAAGAACAGACAGAAGCAGAGTGGCAAGAACAATCAAAATAGAGATTTTTTTTAAAAAGTTAGTATTGAACAAGTTTCTTTTTCTCCTTCTTTTTTGTATTTGTTTGTGAGTATTTTTTTGTCTAAAATAAAGAATGAAGTGTGATGATTTGGTAAGAATAATTGAAAGTAATCTTGTATGTAGATTTCAATTGATTTGATAATAAAAAAAAAGATAAAAATGGAATTTCTATCATTTGATGATCGTAGACTTCCACATGAAATGGAACTATTTCAACCGTCTCCATTAGAATTGTCTGTTGATCGAGATAAATTAAATCGATTTGTGGGTTCAATGGTTGGTTTAGCTGTAGGTGATGCATTGGGTGCAAGTTCAGAATTTCGTTCTCATGAATATTTCGTTCGTAATCCGATTGTGGATATGATCGGTGGAGGAACATGGGGTCTTCCGGCAGGTTACTGGACAGATGATACATCGATGGCATTGTGTCTTGCTTCATCTTTAATTACAATGAAAATCTACGATCCATATAATCAAATTGCTCGTTATTTGCAAATTGATGAACGTCAACTTGATCGATTTTCATAGAAACAAATACGAACATACGGCAAATTTGATATGAATTGTAGTTCGGAAGGTGTAGCTGGTAATGGTGCATTGATGTGTCTTGCACCGATTCCACTTTTCTTCTATCGATCTCCTCAATTAGCAATAGAATATGCTGGCCGTAGTGCTCGTCTTACTCATGGAGATAGAAAAGCGATTGATGCTTGTCGATTTTATGCTGCATTGATTGTTATTACTCTATGGAAGACCAACGTATGTGCTCTCTTTTTTCTTTTGGAATCTGTCTTATGTTTTGTTCTATTGCCTCGTATTCTTATAATACGTGAATTTTTTTAAAATTTGCTTATATATTCATTTACATTGTGATGATGAAATAGTGAAAACAAGATTATTTTAATAGACTTTTGTAAAAATATGCTGGCCATCACATAATATTAATAATTCACTCGAAGACTCAGCGAGTCGAAGCGGCGAGCGTTACTTGTTACTGTTATTACTTTCTTCAAATTCTTATGCTTCTCTGCAATCGTTTATTTCTTGAAGTTTATTTTTTGCCCTCAATATACACTCCTATTGTGTAAATTTCGCTCTGATTTAGAGTTTAAAACATATATTGTTGAGGATGTTTATTGCACTTTGTATTGACTGATTGTCCCATGAATTGAAACGATGTTGGTAATGGTACAGTTACATTAGTATTATTATGGAACATTGCACATCGTTGACCGTAACCAATACGATCGATGGTTATGTTCATCATTCCATTGATTCGAATTGGTTGAGATGCAGTTAATTGAATTGTATTGACGGTATTACTGTGCTTGAGGGTCCAATTTCCATTATCTATATATCTACTAGACATGGAAGTAGAAGTTTTTCGTTAAGAGTAACTTTTGACGGTGGAAGAATCGATTTTCCGATTTTCATTGATGCTACCGATGTTAATAATGATGATTATTTGGATATTTTGATTGTAAATATGAACGGTAAAGGAAACTTTCAGACACAGATAACATCCTTCACTGGAGGTGCTTAGACTCCAATGCGAATGTCGTTTGGCAATTTCAATAATGACACTTTATTAGGGTGAGAGTGTTGCTTATTATGTCTAGAAATCTAGTATTACGTTTCAATTTGGTAACGAGACATTTGCTGATAGAAAAAAGTTTGCTACAAATCGAATTACTTCAACAATTCTGACTTATGTTGATGATTTTAACAATGGTGCATATCGATATATATTTGCGGCTGAACAAAAATCAGGTTTTTCTTTTGAATAGAAATCAATGTAATTCAACGCTTACTTAATTCTAAAGCAACTTATTTAACAACAATATGATTATTTAAAATAAAGATACATAATATCATCACATTTTTCACATGATAAGCTTTGTTCATATGTATCTCAAAATAAAACAAAACTCTCAAAATGAATTTTATCCCATTTTTGTTTGCTCATTGACGAATTCCTTCAACGAAATAAATTGCATTTGAATAATTAAACATTCAAACAAAACGACTCAAATGAAGAAAACAAAATTCTCGTTGTTCTTGTCGCGACAATGAGACCAAATCGAGAAATAACAAACGTCTTTATTTAGGTTTCAAGAAGATATCTACTGTTTTATTGATTATTATGTTTGTCATCGCTTATTACAGAACAAAAAAACAAAAAAGTTATCCGATTCTGTCAACAGATTCGATAAGAATATATATATATATTTCTCAGTAGAGAAACACAAAGCTGAAACAATGATACTTCATCGATATTTAGTAAGACATTTGTTCGTCCTTTTTGTTTGCTTTATTTTTTGTATTAATAGTTGATTTTATTTGGTCTATTCTTGATTCATATCGATCATATTTGTGGAACAGATGACGATGATCTCGAGCAGATTTTCAAAGAATCTCGACAAAAATTTGTTGAATTAAAAAAAGATCAAAAACAATTAGAAGCCGATCGAAAGAAATTTAATAATGAAAAAGAATTGAATCGAAATATCTATGAAAGTGATGTTATTCATTTGAATGTTGGTGGAGAAATTCTTGCAACAACTCGACAAACTTTAATTTCACTTAAAAAAAGTTTATTTTCGATTTTATTTAATGGTCGTTGGGAACAACGATTACATCATGATGTTCACGAAAATATAGTTTTGGATTTCAATCCAATTATTTTTCGTCATTTACTCGATGAATTACAATTAAATCAAGGCAAAAATATTTCTCCTCCATCTGATCTTTCACTTATTCGATCGTTTAAAAAAATGATGAGAAAATTACGTGTCGAACATTTGTTATCAACATCCAATCGAAATATTTTAACAGCTAATGTTGATGGACAATTAATCACAACTCAGCTATCAAATCCTTTCAAATTAACGAACAAGACTCATGCTTTTATTGATTATCATCCCAAAATTTTTCGACATTTTATTAAAGCTAACCGACAAAATAAATCACTTTCACTTCGTAAACAAATGTTTTACGTTTCGACAGGTTTTGCTACCAGAAATTTATTCTATTTTTTTTTCGATTTCTTTGCGCTTTTAGACACAAGTTTGAATCAGCAAATAATACAAATACGAATCAATCAATCTTTTACAAAGAATTTCGACGAATCACGTAAGTTTAATCGATCATTTGATTTTTGTTTCTTGTTTTTGAGATTCAAGTAATTCTTTTCTCTTCAAGTTAAACGAATTTTACGTTTTGTACAATTCAATTCAGATCTAAAATGGAAACAAAATGGACAAACAATTGCTGGTGGAAATGGACAAGGAGACGAATTAAATCAACTTAATGGTCCCTATGGGATTTATGTCGATGATGAAGAACAATGCATTTATATTGCTGACTGTAGAAATGATCGTATTGTTAAATGGAAATTAGGTGAAAGTGAGGGACAAATTGTTGCAGGAGGAAATGGTTCTGGAAATAGCATTGATCAATTGAATGGTCCAACTGATGTCATTCTCGATGAAAATAATAAATCTTTGATTATTTATGATTATGGAAATAGAAGAGTTGTTCGATGGCCATTAGAAAATCCAAATGATGAAAAAGAAATTCTCATTGAGAATATTTTGTGTGGAGGATTAATGATGAATGAAAATGGAGATTTGTTTGTTTCTGATCAAAAGAATCATGCAGTGAAAAGATGGAGAAAAGGTGAAATAGGAAAAGGAAAAGAAGGAATAATTGTTGCAGGTGGAAATGGTCAAGGAGATAAACTCAATCAATTGAATAGTCCGACATATATATTCATTGATCGAGAAGAGACAGTTTATGTCTCAGATTGGAGGAATCATCGTGTAATGAAATGGCTGAAAGATGCAAGTGATGGTATTATTGTTGCTGGTGGACAAGGAAACGGAAGTAGTTTAAATCAATTAAATTATCCTTATGGATTATTAGTGAATGAAGTTGGTGATATTTATGTAGCTGATTCATGGAATCATCGAATAGTGTGTTGGTCATTGGGAAGTGAAGAAGGTCGCGTTGTTGTTGGTGGAAATGGTAAAGGAAAAGGATCAAATCAGTTGAATTATCCAAGCGGTTTATCATTTGGTGTTGAAAATAATTTTTATGTTGCCGATTATGTAAATCATCGAATTCAACGATTTGATGTTGATTAATAATAAACATTAAAATTGAAACTGAAAAGTATATTGTTAATGAAGAGAAAAAATGGAGCATAAGCTACGAATTGCAAAAATAAAATGTTCTTTTTCTTTTCTCATTTTAACTGATTGCATAAATAAAATTTCTAGTGCATTGTATTTACGATAGATACTGACAATGAAGTTTTAGTAGAAAAATCTGATTGTTAGTAGAAGAATTGATGTTGAAGGTGAGAGTGTTTATTGCAGTTTGTATTGACTGATTGTCCCATGAATTGAAACGACGTTGGTAATGGTACAGTTACATTAGTATTATTATTGAATATTGCACATCGTTGACCATAACCAATACGATCGATGGTTATGTTCATCATTCCATTGATTCGAATTGGTTGAGATACAGTTAAAGTAAAGTCGAAATCA
>Ga0209960_1004688_pt1 | contig 10224 bp, 6 predicted proteins | sample ThiBiot_500_plan_2_FD_183947 | JGI IMG/M metagenome (GOLD analysis project Ga0209960, IMG submission 183947) | Wastewater bioreactor microbial communities from Cape Town, South Africa - Thiocy_expt_500_plan (SPAdes) | ecosystem: Engineered > Bioreactor > Thiocyanate-remediating >... | reverse complement strand
GAAGGCGTCTAAAATTAATTAAATATTTATCTATTTTTTTTATTATTCTGAAGTATAATAATATGACGAAGGTAGATAAGCCGAAGTTAATTCACGTCAAAAAGGGCGGGAAGACCAAGAGATATCTTGTCTATGATGGAAAGCGATACAAGATCGATTCTCCTTATGATGACAAGTTCGTGATTTCAAAGTTGACTAAAGTCATCGAGAAGTTGTTAGAATACAATGCAAGAAAGAAAAGAAGGAAGGTATATAAAAGGAAACAAACAGTCCCAAATAATTCTCCCACTTCAGAGAAGGCCGATAAAGTCGAGAATAATCAATATGGCAATTTAAATAAAGTCCCGCCACAACAGATTGTCAGTGCAATATCTAGGGATTTGAACCCAAAATATGAAGATGCAAGGGCAGTTGAGTACAGGAAAGATTTGATCAAGATGCTAGAAGATCAGGCTAAGGTTAAAGAGACAGTTTTTAAGGCGATTACTGCTGATCTAGCAAGGTCAACTAAGTTATTACAGGATAAGGACGATGATATCAGAAAGCGAGCAAAAGAACTGCATTTGTTAGAGAGCAAGGTTAACACCGAAAAGAATAGACTAGCCATAACTGACAAAGATTATGTTGGGAAGGTGAAACTACTCAAAATTGCCGAGGATAAATTGAATAATAGGACAGATGAACTTAAGAAATCTAGACTAGAATATGAGGATTTAGTTAAAGAGAATGAAAAATTGAAAAAGAGTCAAGAAGATATGAAAGAAGCAAATCAAAAGATTGATGATCTTCTTAATAATAAAAATATCTCCCTTGACAAAAAAACAAAGGAAATAGAAAAATTGAACGAAGACTTGAGAACACGTGTTGCAGCTTTCCTTGAACTTGAAAAAGATATTGCACAAAAAGAAGCCGAAAGAAAAGAATTGGTGACTGAAAATGAATTGAAAAATATTGAGCTAAATCGGGCTATATTGCGTAAATATTACACAAATCCTAATAACATCTCAGCTAGTCAATTAAGACATCTGGCTGAGGATACTTTCAAAATTGATCCAATTAAACCGAATGATCCTAGGAAGAATTTCAAGTCAATGGAAGAAATCGTCGACGAAATAGTCAGCGATGACATGAAGTTGTTTATGTTAACATTACACCATGTCAGCGCCAAGAAAATGAACGTGGAGGAGAAGGATGTAGATTTAACAAAGACGCCTATATTTACTCCTAAGGGTTCTGCAAAGAAAGAATATAAAAAAATTGAAGAGTCTCCTCTTAAGGGTGCTGTAAAGCATGAGGATTTAATAGAAAAATTAGAAAATGTTGAGAAAGAGTCGGAAGCATCAGGATCGAAGAATAAAGGTAAAGAACCAATTGTTCCTAAGAGATCAGCAAGATTATCGGCTAAGGAAATTCTCAATAAATCTAAAGTTATCCTATCGGCTATGCCACATGAGACCCTGCGAGAATTTATGAAAAAAAATGGTCATGGTGATATCATGCTAACTAAAGGGGATAATGATAAGAAAATTGATGCATTTCTTAAAAAGCCAGGCATGGTCGATAAAGTCATAGAAGATAATGAAAAGAAAGTTCTTAAGGATGTTGAGGATAAAGCGGATGAACTTAAGAAAGAAGTAGAGGAAGCACAGGAAGCCAGAGAAGAAGCAGACAAAGCTAAAGAAAAGGCAGATGAAGCAGAAGAGGAAGCAGAGGAAGAAATAATTGATGTCCAGGATAAATTAGAAGAATTAGATAATATTGCTGGAGTCTTTAATCCCGATGCAGATCAAGGTGGAGCAGGAATAGTTGATAGCGGATTGACGAACTTCGAGATTGAGAAATTCATGAAAGATTATGATAAAGATGGATTTATCGGAGTATATGCAATTGATCAGTTAAAAAAAGTGGGAAAGGTTGGAAGTGACTTCAGTCTGATTATGAACACCCAGCCTATTAATGTACCTATCGGTCATTGGATTGCAGTGAAGGTAAGTAAAGATACAATTGAATATTATGATAGTTTTGCTGGTGATCCACCTGATGAGTTACTTAAATGGTTAAAGAAGAGATTAACTCCGAACGTCTATCAACTCAAGATAAATAGAACTAAATTTCAGAAGGCTAATACATCGAATTGTGGCTATTTTGCAATGGATTTTCTAGCAAAGAGATATGGTGGCGAATCATTCAAAGAAGCGACTGGCTTTAAAGTATTCGAAGATTCAATCAAAGGCGAGAAAGAAATTAAGAAGCTGAAGAAGTCAATTCAAGAATTCGGGTTTATTAATATAAAAAAATAATTTAATATTATTAATATAAATTGTTATCATGGAAGGAGGTAAAATTTGCAGACAGTGCGGCATTGAAAAGAATTTATCAGATTATTATTGTGTTAAAGGCAAACCAGTGGCAAGATGCAAAGAATGCGTCTATAGCTATATTAAGGAGAAAAGAACACAAAATAGAATACCTCGGGAAGACGATCCAGTTGGTTTGGGAGAGGAAGGAAAGAAATGGTGCAGGAGGTGTCTTAAATGGGTCGACTGCGAGAATTTCTATTCTTGTGTGAAAAATACCAAAGTGAAATACTTTACCTATTGCAGACCATGTATGTCTAAGATAGTCGGGGAATGCCAGAGAAAGAGAATTAATAATCTGATGAAGGCGGAGTAAATAGATAATTTATTTTTTTTCATTTAAAAAATATTGTTATTAGTATACATAATAAAAAAATGGCGGACCATTCAATTATTGGCTATTATGACGCAGAATTTGTATTCTTTGACTTCTATGAGCCTAGCAATAACAAGAATGAGAACACAAAGAAATGGAAGGAGAAGAATCTTATTAAGGATGCATATGGTAATCAGTATTCATTTATTACAAAGATGAATCTTCAAGTTAAAGGAGACAGATTGCCCGAATTCGAAAACAAGAAAGTATTCAGAGTCTTAGACCCTACAGTTAAGGATGTGGAAGTCCATAAGGACGGAAAAGTTATTGATACAAAGAGAGCTGTAGATGGAGGCAAGAACCCAGACTTCTATTATCTTATTGGGGCTGCTAACTCAGACGCTGAATATCGAGATATGTACGGAAGCAATGCAAATATTGGAGAATACTTCAGTGACTCATTCGATTGTATTGTTGTTAAGAAAGTGGTTAACTCTGTGAAGTATAAAGAAGGCAGGGACGATGTTAAAGATGAATGGGGAAATGAATGGGAAAATCAACCAGATTATGGAGAAATGCGGATGCTATCTGAAACATATAATATGGGAGATTATGAGGACTTTGGTGGAGTCGGTGGTCATATTGATGATTCAGAATTGCTTGATGCTTCTCTTGACAGATATCTTGGAGATGGAAATGTCTGGGGATATATGAATCAAAACCTGCATAATGATGTTAGTCTTATCTATGATAAATTTATTTCCTATGATATGTACATGCAGGCCAATTCATTTGCGAAGTTATTTGATATAAAATTAGATCCATATACTGGGAGCAATTATAAAATGAATTCGTGCTTCATTAATCTAATTATCGATACTTATCATTGTGAGTTCGAGAAGAAGAAAAAGGACGGAAAAAGGATGTACAAGGAATTAACTTATAAGTATCTGATGGAAATTCTTGAATTGGAAGACAAAGTAAGTGATATAGGGCTTTCAATTAGAAGGAGTATTAAATTCTTCTCTAAGTTCTCAATCGGCCTAGAAGTTATCAATGTATTCGGTCAAATGTTATTCAGTTATGTGCCAGAGAAACTTAACAAAAAAATCTGTAATAGTATATTAAGGATTTTAGTACATGACGGGCATTGTTATAAGTTAGATAAAGATGCATCTTATAAAATCAGGGATTTGCGAGTGAAATATGGAGATTTAGTAGAATTTAATGAAATGAATGAAATTGACGTCGGTGAGCGATATAAATTCATGGAGAATGTTGAAACAGATAATGAATTAAAAGCAATATTCATTAGCTCATTAGATGAAATTGCTGTGAAGTTAGTGGAAATCGTTAAGGAAGGTACAGATATTCCCAAGATAGTCAAATTCATTACATTGGAAGATATGAACTCATTACTGGTTAATATGCTCGAAGTCAACTATACACCAAAGATTTCATTTAACTGTGGCAGAATTAAGCAGTTAGCATTTAAGATCAACGGGATTGAAGCGATTATTGAGAGCAGTGATAGTCGATCCCCAGACAATATCTCGATTCAATTGGAAGATGTTGAAATATATGAGAATTTCCATAAGGCAAATCAAAAGTTCCTGAACAGTGTATTAGTTAAAAATGTTATGAGCAATTATAATAAGGAGGTGTTAGACTTCGAAGAAGAGTACTCAAGTAGACCAAGTTTCGGGAGAATCGGAGAAGACGAATGCAAGTTATTTAATTGCATTGATGTTAATAAGGCTTACACCAGCATGCTATACGATCTAATGTATGTTCCAGTATTTGATTATTTTGACAATTATAAGGAATATAATGGAGAAGAAATTGAGGATTTAAATATGTATTTCATTAAGTGCACGGATAGCAGTAGATTATCAGTTATATTATTCGGAAGTACATATACTAGATGTTATGGGATCGTTGTGAAGAAAGCAAGAGAATTAGAGGTTTCTTTTGATGTAATTCTCGTTAAAAGACCATCAAATATTGTTGAGGTTAATTACAAGCAATATATTGATGAGCTATATCTGGATGAAAGTATTGAAATTAAGCATAAGAAACAGATTGTAAATGTAACCACTGGATTAATGGAGAAGAGATATAATAAAGTAAATATATGCAAGATATTCAATAATGAGAATGAGGCACATTATTTTCAAATCAAGTATGGAGGAAGGATTATGTCTTTACTTAGAGAGAATGGAGAGGTATTTTACTTATTTGTATGCAAAAAGGAAAAGAGATTGATTGAAGGCTTCAGAAGTATCAAAGAATTAATTTATGATAAGATGTCAATCAGGATGAGCTTGTTATATAATGAGGCGGTTACGAAAGGACTTACAGTTAGGGGAATTAAGACAGATTGTATTATGGTCGAAGAAGATATTGATTTAGTTGAGGGATTGTTTGAGTTTAACAATGAGATTGGAGGGATTAAACTAGAGAAAGATAAAGTATTACCCTGTAAGGAATTCGCCAGAAGAGACAATAAATACATAGTGAGGGATAGAAGTGAAATTAACTACATTAAGGTGAATAATGAGATGGACACAGATGAATTGAATACAATCTTCAGAGAGAATACTAGAGTCTTGGTTAAAGGGTTATATCCAGGAGTCGGCAAAACAACTGCGGTCAGAAATTTCGGAGGAGATGGCAACAAGATATTATTTGTGACCCCATTTAACAGATTAGCACAAGAATTAAGAAAAGACGGATTTGATGCTGTAACATTATATAGACTGCTGGGATACTTTGGAGGATTAGCTGGAGGCATTGAGTATAAGAAAAAGAATAGATTCGACGTAAGCAGTTATCAATGTATATGTTTTGATGAAGTCGCATTATATTCACCTCATTTACTGAAAAAGATCGATGTATATATGAGAAATAATAGTGATATCAGATTTCTAGCAACAGGCGATCTGGATCAATTACAGCCATTCGATTTCTGGCCAAATAACATCGGGGATGACATCAGAAGAAGTTATTTGGAAAGCTGTGTCAATTTCGTATTTAGAGATCAAATTATGTTGAAGGAGAATAAGAGATTATTGGAGGAGAATCAGAAAGAAACGCTGGCTTCTTTGAAAAAGGATATATTCTCAGAAGATGACATAATATCAACATTGAGGAAGTACAATTTCAAATTTAGTAGTGATATAAGCGAAACAAATACTCTGGTGAATATCTGCTACTTTAATCATAGAACAGTGGAGGTTAACAGTATTATTCATGAGAAGGTTAAGAGAGGGAATAACGTGGTGAGAATAGGAGATATTGATTACTGGCCCGGATTGGAGTTAATTTGCAAGAAACATTATAAGCATAAAGGGAAAGGCATTAGATTATTTGTGAACTTTATTTATAAGTTAGTTGCAATAAATACAGAGGTATTTACAATTCGAGATGAGAATGAGAAAGAGAATATAACATTGGATATATGCCATATTGACAAGTTCTCGCTACCATATGCTAATACTTGTCATAGCGTGCAAGGATTATCAATTAGTGGAGATATAACAATTTTCGATATTAACATCCCTCATGTTGATAAATTCTTTATATGGACGGCCTTGACAAGATGTGTTGACTTTGGGAAAGTCACAATATTTATTCACAGCAATAATGAAATAGACATATTAAGGAGAAGCAGAATGAAATTATATTGGGAAGGGAAAATAAATGGATATAAGAAGCAAGATATAATTCGAGGAAGAAGTGTGGAGAATTTCATTGATATCAAGTGGCTGATCAATATGATTAATATCAATAGGGCATGCATAGAATGCCGTAGGGTATTCGAGACAAATGTGAAGGATGGCATAGTCACGAGCAACATAACAGTCGACAGAATTGACAATAACCTGGGACATATATTAGGCAATTGTAGACTGTTATGCATTGATTGCAACAGAAAAAGAGCAAATCATTATTAAAGACTTATAAGAGAAAGTATAATTATTTTTTTTGAATATGCTGGGAGAAAGGAAAAATAATAGAAATAGAAAAAAAGTGGGTTTTTAGCAATAATAGTATTGGCGGCCAGGAAATCGCGGGGGGAGCCGGTTTATTAGGGTGGGGGGTGTCTTTACTATAACAGCTAAGAAAATATATGAAATGCCTAAGAATGCTATTTCATATATTTCGAGTACAATAGAAATTCTGGGAAATCATAAGAAATAGAAAAAAGTGGGTTTTTAGCGGAAGTGAGCGTCGTGCGGAGGAAATCAAAAAAGGAGCCGGTTTATTAGGGTGGGGGGATTCATTTACTACTAAGAAGAAAATGAAATCTATTAAAATCAAGCTGTTCTTTTCTCAATCTTGATCTTGATTAGTTAATTACTTGCTTCCTATTTCTTCTTTTTCTTTAAGAAAACATCAAAAAAAAAGTTTGTTTCAAAAACAAAAACAAAAAAATTGTTTTTTTTCCTCCATTTTTTTTTTTTTTTTCAAGCCACATGGTGAAACTTTCTCTTCTTGGTTGATTTCTTCTTCTATTTCTGATTCCTTCTATTTCTATTTCTTCTATTTCTTCTATTTCTATTTCTTTATATTTCTATTTTCCAAATGATGAAAGCAAATTTCCCTGAGAAAAAATCATGAAGATTTTCGAAATGAATTCTGCAATTCTGATCTATTATTTCTTTTTTTTTTTTCTATAATTTTGTTATTTTTCTTCCTAATTTTTTCTTCTTCAAAATTAACTTTTTCTTCTTGTTGTATAATTCTCAATAGAATCATGAGGTCCAATTTAGATGTATAGCATTCATTAATAATTGTGGGACTTGGTTAAACGGTTGAGCGAAAATGCTTTGAACATACATGAAATGCTGAGTTATTGCCATTTCTTATAAGCAGAAACAAGTTCTCTTTGGTTTTGAGTCACCCAAACTATTATTTCATTGATGTTTTTTCAAGTGAAAATCTTTGTTCAAAGGTAATAGTTTCATTTATTATTTTAAAATCATAAATTTATCATGATGACTAAAAATTGGTCTGTGTTGTTGAGGCAATAACCTTGCCATGAAAAGCATAACTTTTTGCTGAATTATTTAATAACAATTTTATTTTTTCAGATTTTTATTCATTAAATTATTCAATTATTTTTTCTCTAACATCAAACTCGTAAATAGAGATTTTCATTTCAGTCCGCTCATGTTGGAGTTATTGAAGTCTCACAGAATTTTGTATACGTCATGTGCTTCAATTATCATAACATGATTGAAAAGTAATACTTTCTGAGCAAAAAATGAATTGTCGCTTGATCATTGTTATATAAACTTGTCGCATTTTAAACAAATAAAATCAAAACTATAAAACATTGTATGATTGTATTATTGTCTTATTTTATCTTTTGCTTTCGACTCATCAATCGAGGGAACAAAACAGAAAAAAAAAAAAAGTCAAAAACAATTTCAAAAAAAATTCCAAAACAAAATTTTACTTTTGTCTTTCAAAAAATTTTGTTAAATTTTCTTATTTCATTATTATTATTACAATAGAAGTCTTGTATTTTCAACATTTTAAAAAAGTATTATTGTTTTGGTGATGGAGATAAGAGGGAAGAAGAAGAAGAGGCTGAGCCAGGAGGAGATATACCATGAGAAGCAGTCATTGCAAATGTGTGGAATGGTAAGAGTTGCTTTTAATATATATATTTGAATAACTTTAACATATAACACTTTCTAATAACTACTTTATATGTATTTCTTTTTTAATTTTTTAGCATACTCTGAATAATTTGGTAAATTCTTTTTTGTAGCTTTTGTTATTGTTTTTGGATGAATTGTTTTTGTTAATGAATTCATGTTTTATTGAACAAATGAATGAATATATATAGTTTCAAGAGAAGAAGTTTTGTAAAAAAGATATGAATCAAATCGTAAAAGACTTGGAGATGAATACAGAGTTTGAAGGAAGAAGGTCTTGTAATCCTTTTTGGAATCCACATAAAAGTATTTTGTAAGATTATTTCTTTTTATTTTAGAGATTCATAACTAACATTAAATATATTCTTTATTTTTTTTTTTTTTTTTTTTTTTTTTTAGAGGATTAGGAAATTATGATATTAATGTAATCATGAAAGCTCTACAACAAAATGGTTTGTTTTCTTTCTTTCTTTGTCAGATTATTGAATTCTTTTTTTAAAAAAAAATTTTTTTTTTTCAATAATACGAAGGATATTATCTCAGTTGGTTTGATTCTCGAAAGGGAGTTAGAAATATAAAAATTGAACCTGTCTTTGGATTTATATTAAATGTTAGAGGAAATTTTGGAAAGCATTGGATTGGAATTCGGTTCTTATTTTTTTATTATTATTAATTTATTTATTAAATATTGAAATTTTAATTTTGAATTTTAATTTTTTTAGACAAATAAATGAAGTTTGGTACAATATGGACTCAAAATTAAAACAACCATCAAATTTTACAAGCAAAGATTCAGTTGATTTATTTTTCCGAAGTGATACTAATGTTTGAATGAAAAATTAATTAATTTTTTTTTTTCTTTCAATAATTAGGTTTTTAATTTTGTTGAAGAGCAAATCTATTTAAAAAGGGCAGAATTTTTTATAATTACAAAAGAAGAACTCTCACCAAATGAGTTGTATTACTCTGCTGATGATCCTGAATACGTTGAACCTCAAATGAATTCAAATTAAGTTTATTCAATTGATTGTATAATAGTTTTATTTGACCAAAAAAAAAAAAAAAAAAAAAAAAAAAAAAGGAAAACAACACAATTTTTTTTCAATTATTATAATTATACATTTTATTAAATATATTTACAGAGTTGAGGGATTTAATTATTGAACATTTGATGAAATCGATAAAGATTGAGAAAATAATTCCACTAGAAAAAAAAGAAAAAAAAAAAGTTCATTCATCATTTTTTGAAAGGAAATGCTACAAAATAAAAAAAATTACTATGAGCAAAACTTCCACTTTGGATTAATTTAGTCAAACTATTATGTAAAAACCGTTTTGAAGAACGAAATTCATTTTGAAGTTCCGTTAAAGCAAGATCAATTCGATGATTTTGACGAAAAGTTGGAGTTTGTTTGATAAATAAATGTAGGTCATTTGAAAGAAAGTATAATCTTTGGCCTCGAATTAAGATCGCTAAAATTGCTTCAAAAAGTGCTGTTGCCTTTTTTTAATTTTTTTTTGTAAAAAAAATAAGTTGATTTAGTTTGAAAAGGAAAAAAAATACTTTTTTGTTAAACAGCAATTGATCTTTTAAAGTTGAAAGAAAGTCAACATGAAGTTGGAAGAGGGTATCGATTAATCGAACATTGATTGTTGAATTTTCTAATAAGCTTCTAAGTTGAGTTTCAAATTCAATTGACCTTGGACGTAAGATCTGGTTGAATTTTTTTTTATATTTATTTTCAAATGAAATTACAAATTTGAAAGGAAAAAAAACCTCATAAAAAATATGGCTTTGAAGAATGTCAACAAAATTTTCAATTTCTGCTCTGATTAGGAGAATCCTTTTTTTTTTTTTTTTTTTTTTTTTTTTTTTTTTTTT
>Ga0209960_1004685_pt1 | contig 10228 bp, 7 predicted proteins | sample ThiBiot_500_plan_2_FD_183947 | JGI IMG/M metagenome (GOLD analysis project Ga0209960, IMG submission 183947) | Wastewater bioreactor microbial communities from Cape Town, South Africa - Thiocy_expt_500_plan (SPAdes) | ecosystem: Engineered > Bioreactor > Thiocyanate-remediating >... | reverse complement strand
GAGGGACTTACCGGAATTCAATTGATTGAAAAAATTCATGAAGAACCACCTTGGAAAGAAACAAACAATAATGAATTTATTGAGTTGGATTCACTCAAAGCTTTTTTTGATAAGCAGGAATTCAAAACGGTTATGAAAAAAAAGGAAGAGAGAGATGAAATTACTTATCAAATGTTGGATAAATATTATGAAGAAATTATGGCAGATCCTGTAAGGAGGCAATATATTTATGATAAGCAAGAGGGAGAAGAAGAAACACAAGATATTTCTCATGTTTTCGAAAAATTGCGTGCAAAAGGATTGTTAAATTAACTTTTTTCCCTGTGTTGATCCATCTTGTAGCAATTTGACAATAAATGAGATTTCTATCTTTCAGAAACTGTAACTTTTTTCAATTTCTTTTTCTTCCTTTTTTTTCTCTCTGTTACATTCTCATCAGATGATCCTATTAATCAGTTTGTTGGAAGTGTATAAGTTGAAATCATTATCATTAATAAGACTGTTGATTGTTGATGGTGATGTTTTATTCTTCTCAAAATTTAAAGTGCAAGAACAAAATTTTCAAGAAAATCTGGATCGATCAAAATTCTTTTGTTTTTGGTAACCAAAACATTTTTTTTTGGTAAGCAATCGAAAGAAAATTAATTATTGAACCAAGTCCAAAAGATGAATTATTCTGATTGAATCATGAAGGAATCTTGTTTCTTCAACACTTTTCTCTATTATATAATTATGTAATTTTATAACTTTTTATTATGCAATCTATCAACAACCCTTCCTCCTCCTTCTTCCACCTTCATTTTGTTGTTCTTTGAAAAAAAAATTTTAATAACTTTTTTTTTTAATAGTGCAAAAATGAAAATTGTGATTGGAAACAATTAAATAACTGACAGAAACATATGGTTATGACTGAATGAAGATCATAATGTTGATGGATTTTAGAATTGTAAAATGAGCTTTATGTCTTTTAAAAATTGGAGGAAGTTGAAACAAGGATAGAGGAGTAAAGATTTGTGTAAAGTTGGAGTAGAAATTAATTATATCAAGAGAAAATTTGGAAGTTGGAGTTTACTAACGGAGATCAATAAGATGAAGAATTATGCATAATGATTTTTAATGAATATGAAATATGAAGATCTTCTTTATGATTATTAGAGAATTGATAGATTTTACAATAAGTTGAACAAATTGAATGAGAATTATTTGAGATTTTATTAATAACTTTTCTGTTTATTATCATTTGTTTTCTCGAGATAAAATCTTTCTTTTCAATTTTTATTTACTAATAGGAGGTTTAGCTTTTCTTTTGGAATGAAGAATCATTTACGCTTTGTATTTTTAATCCTAGTATTGCTGCATTTAAAGATCAATCAAGGTTTCAATTTCTTTTTAATTTCTTTTTAATTTCTTTTTGATTTTTTTTTCTTTTTTTTGACTTTGAATTTGAATTCCCTTTTTTAAAATCATGATTCTAAATAAACAAATCAATAAATAAATAGCACAAGAACCTGATCCTGCACCAATTGATCCGAATGACCAAAAAGCTTTAGTTGAATTTTATACTTCATTGACTGGAACAGGAAGTTTGGATTTTGATATTGAAAGTGATTTATGCTTTAGTTCTAGAGTGAGTTGTCAAGATCTCCCAAATTATAGAAGAGTTTTTTATTTGTAAGCTTTTTAAACTTCATAATTATTCCAAGACTTATTGTTTTGAAATTTTCAAATAGGGATTTTAAAAACTTGAATTTAGAAGGAACTCTTTCCCCTTCTCTCTCAAATTTAACGAGCTTACAACAATTGTAAAACAAAAAATCTCATAATTTTTTTTGAAAGTTTTTTTTTTTACAAAAAAAAAAAAATAATAAAATAGGCACTTGAGTGGGAATCATTTCTCAGGGACCATTCCAACTGAATATGGAGCTTTGACTGAATTAATACAACTGTAAGGGCCATAAGTTTTTATTTATTTATTTATATTTATTGATTTTTGAAAAGATATTTTGATGACAATCAACTTTCTGGTACGATTCCAACAGAATTGGGATTACTCACGAAAATAAAAACTTTGTAAGAAGGATTTCTTTTTTTCTTTTTTTTTTCAAAAAATAATTTTCATTTTCTTTGACAACTACAGGAGAATGCAAAATAATCAATTTAACGGAACCATTCCAACTCAAATAAAAAATATTGCTTTAAATTATTTGTAAAAAATCTTTATTTCTTTGTTTGATCATTTCGAAAAACAAAAACAAAAAAAATTAAACATAAATAGACAATTAAATAACAACCAACTCTCTGGGTCTATTCCACCATTTCCTAAATCTTTGGTTCAGCTGTAAAACATTTTTTTTTTTCTCCCTCTCAATAAGCTATTGATGATTTTTTTTTTTTTTTCAAATTATAATTAGAGATCTTTTTAATAATCAACTTTCAGGGACAATGCCATCTGGACTTGGAAATTTAACAAATCTTCAATATCTGTACCAATATTTCATTCTTATTTTTGATCTTTGAATAGAAAAATAATTTGTCTTTCTTTTTTTATTTTTTTTAGAAACTTTCAATACAATAAACTATCTGGAACTCTTCCTTCTGAACTTGCAAATATTCCATATATCCAAAAAATGTATCGATTTGATTCAAAGACATCTTTTTTTTTTTTAAAAAAAAAAACGAAAAGTATTTAACTCAATCTTATGTAGATCCTTGAATAACAATCAGTTTTCAGGACCAATTCCAGACTATATGTTATCCTATATAATATTGAACACATTGTAAAAATATTTTTTTGAAAAAAAAAAACCATAAATAATTTATCCCCCTAATAGATATCTTGCAAATAATACTTGGGATTGTCCAATTCTTAATTATTCTTCGATTCAATCGTTGGAACAACCAACTAATGATTATTTTGCTGTAAAGGCACAATGTGGTAAGTAGATGAAACTTTTTGAATGAAAAAGAAAAGAAAAAAAAAAAAGTCATTTATAAAAATAAAATTTAGATTTAAATTGTCCATCAATGAGCTGTTTAAATTGTTCAACTTTATTAAATGGGAACTACAGTTGTGATTGTTTACCTGGTTATGATGGCTCGAATTGTCAAATAAGTAATTTTTTTATTTTTCATTTGATTTATTTATTTTTTATTTATTTATTTTTGAGTTTTTTATTATTAATAATAATTCTAAAATCCGATAATATTCAGCTATAAAGTGCCCATTTAAAGCAAATGAAGCAAATGCAGAATGGAATGAATCAATTGCAAATGGGTCAACAATTAATGGAAAATGTCTTGCTGGTTTTCAAGGCGCTATTTCGAGAGCATGTGACCAAATTTCTTCAATTGAAGATTTAGAACACTCTGCAAAATCGGTTGGAATTTGGAGTTCTATTGATGGTTCTTGTGATGGTATCTTTTTCTTTTTTTTTTTTTCTTTTTCTTTAAAATCAATAAATCAATAAATAAAAATTATCAAAAAAAAAAAAAAAAAAAAAGATATTGATGAATGTGCTGTAGATAATGGAGGATGTGATGAATCAGCAACTTGTGAAAATACAATTGGAAGTCGAAATTGTAATTGTCCACCAGGTTTCTTTACTGATGGGACTCGTTGTTATCCATGTAATATTAATGAGTATTTACTTGATGGTTCATGTCACTCTTGTCCAATCGGATCAGAGACAGGATTTGGAGCTATCCAATTATTTGATTGTAAGTGTACAGATTTTAACACAATTCTTGATATCAATAGTCAATTGTGTCGTGCTTGTGATTATGGTTATGTAGCTGATAAAAATTTAAATACTTGTGATCGTATGTTTTTTTTTCTTTTTTTTTTTTTCTGATTGCTTAAATAAAATAAAATGAAAATAAAAATAGATGTAACTTGTTCAACTTTAACCTTACCTGGAAATGTATTTTTATCAACTTATGCAAATGAGGAATTTGATTCTTCTTGTTCTCCAAATTATTATGTATTTCAGACCTTTTCTCCTTATTTTCCTATCCTAAATGAAAAAGGACGAGCAAGATGTGTATTAAATAATGATAATATCACAGCATCTTGGAACGTTATTCAATCATGTGAACCTTCATGTTTGGTTAGAGAAGGAAATTGTGATAATAATCAAGTTTGTGCTTCACCAATAGGAGAAGGTGTTGAAAGATGTTTTTGTGCTGGTTATACTGGAAAATATTGTGAAAATGTTGATCCTCAAGGTTTTTTTTTTTTTTTTTTTTTTTTTTTTTTTTTTTTAAAAAATAATTTTTTTTTTTTTTTTTTTTTTTTTTTTTTTTTTTCTGATAGGAAATAACTATCTAACTTTTTTTTTTCCTTGAAAAAATAAAATAATTAAAATAAAGGATGTGATACATTAAAATGTGCAAACAATGGAACATGTATGAATAAAACTACTACAGAAGCGGCTTATTGTAGTTGTGATGGAACAGGGTATGAAGGATCATTTTGTGAAAAAGATGTGAATGATTGTGTTGCCAATGTTACATGTTTAAATGGAGGAACTTGTATTGATTATGGAGTGAATAAAACAGTTTGTTTGTGTCCTATTGGATTTGTAGGACAAAAATGTGAATTATGCACACCAGATACATGTTCTAATGGTGGAAAATGTTTAATTCAAAATGGATTTGCAACTTGTAATTGTTTTGGAACTGGTTATAATGGAAATTTTTGTGAAATACCAAAGAATGATTGTAAAACATTATCATGTCTTCAAGGGATTTGTATTGAATTAGGAAATGATACAAGAAGTTGTTCATGTTTACCAGGATATCAAGGTGACAGATGTGAGATTCAAAAAGAAGATTGTAGAAAAAATGGATGTGGAATTGGAAGATGTATTACCATTTCTCAAAATGATACTGCTTATTGTAATTGTAAGAATACAGGATATGAAGGTGATGCTTGTGAAATTCAAAAAGATTGTCGAACAATTTCATGTGAAAATAAAGGGAAATGTGAAGTAAATTATGACAGTGATTCAGCAAAATGTATTTGTACAGATGAATATAAAGGAGAAACTTGTTCAATGGAAAAATATTCAACTGTTGATCAAATTACTGTTTACTACTTTTTAGGTCCAATTTTTGTGATTTATTTATTAGTTTGTATTGGAATATTTCTTCAGGCAAGAAATAGAGGGGATGAAGAAAAGAAAAGTTGGATATTCTTTTTATTAAGATTTTTCGTTTCTTGTTTGGGAATCTTTGATTTAGTTACAGATATCTTCTTTATAATTGAATCTTATGATTATGGCGTTGAAGAAAAGGATGTTAGTTTCTTTTGGTCAAGTTTAGTTTTCACAATAGTACCATGGACTATCGCAGCAATTTGTACAATCGCATTCCTATCTTCTTGGAAAAAGTTACTAAATTCAACAAAAGATCGTTTCAAAATATTTTCATTTTTCACAGTTGTATCATTATTATCAGCCAATGGAGTTGAAACATTTCATTTAGTAACTCAATATTTATTTTTGAAAGAAGGAAAGCGAATCCATGTCTCGGATTATGCTGGATATTTAACCATTTATTTTCTTATCAAAACATTTATTGAAGATCTCCCTCAATTAATTATTCAAGGAATATTTCAAAGTAAATTAGGAAAAGCAAATCCAACTGTAACATTATCATTAGCAAGTTCAGCAATTTCATGTTTTATAACTGCTGTTACTTTCCCTTTCACACATGAGTTTCAATTTATTAAAGACAAATTGGACTCACTTGTAACAAGTTCTGGTACATTTCATCAATCATCCTCCACAGATGTTTTCCAATTGAAATGATTTGGAGATATTGTAAATCAAATGTCAAATTAAATTAAATTAAATATGTGTTAATAGAAATAAAATAAAATAAATAATTTTTCTTTCACCGCTATTTATTTAAAAGTTTGAAATTTCACACTCCAAAAAAGTTCTTTTTTTTTTTTTTGAACTTAGAAAATTGAAACTTTGTAATCAGCTCCGTAAACAATGATTTCTTGAGTTTTGGGATTAATTGTAATACATAGTGGAAGAATTACTTTGAATTGGGTGATGTATATTCCATTTGAATCAAATATTTGAATTCTATTATTATTTCGATCACAAACAAGAATATTATCATTCAAATCAACACAAACTCCCCAAGGTTCATCAAATTGACCATTTTCATTTCCTTTTGATCCAAATGTTGAAATGAATTTTCCTTGAGAATCAAATATTTGAATTCTATTATTATTAAAATCACAAACATGAATATTATCATTTAAATCAATTGTTAGTCCAACTGGATAATCAAATTGACCATTTCCATCTCCTTCTATTCCAAACTTTGAAATAAAATTTCCTTCTGGATCAACTACTTGAATTCTATTATTATTGGAATCACTAACAATAATATTTCCTTTTGAATTAATGGTTATTCCAACTGGAAATTCAAATTGTTTTTGATTTTGATTTTGATTTTGTTGAATTTGAAAAGGAGTTCTACAAATTGGACATTTTAAACTAACATTTGAATGATTTCTTTCCACATAAATTTCTAAACATTCTAAACAAAATGAATGAAGACATCCTAATGTTTTTGGTTCTCTATAAATATCTTTACACAAGGAACATTCTAGGTCTATTTCTATTTCCCTTTCTCTTTCTTTTCCTTTTGCTTTTCCTTTCCCTTTTCCTTTTCCTCTTGATGTCATTCCTCCTTCTTTTTTGAATCAATTCTAAAATGATCACCTATTATATTTTTAAGAAAATGAAAGTGTCATTAAAGCCATCAAATTTGAATATGTTTGATATGATTTCAGATTGTTAAAGTCTTGAAATATTTAGAAGTAATATCAAATTGATTACAATCGTTTCAATTTCAAAATAAATTAACTATGAATCAATATTTCAAACAGTCATTCATTTTATCATTTTCACAAAAAAAAAAAAAAAAAAAAAAAAAAAAAAAAAAAAAAAAAAAGGTAAAATAACAAAATTACATGTTAAACCATAGACTTGAATAATAAAAATGAAGTCAAAATTATCGGTTAATTAGTCAATTTTAAAGATATTGTTGAGTTATAAGTTAGAAGAACTAAAATCCATGATCTTATAAAATTCACTTTATCACCTTTTTCATAAATGTATTTAAACAAAAGGTGACAAAGTGATCCTTTTTCAAAGAAATTTTTTCTTTCAAATTCGCCATGTTTTTTTGAAAAAAAAATTGAAAAAAATGGCGAAAAAAAAACAAAAAAACATGGCGATTTTCTTGTTTACTTATTGATTTCTTATTGATCTCCTTCTTCTTGATCCTCCATTAATACTAACCTCATCATATCAGAACCAAACTCTTCTATTTCAAATCTCTATCTTATTTCTCATCGATTGATATATTTTATTCTAATTATTGATTGATAAAAACAAATGATAGTATTATGATCAAAAAAACAAAAACATGAGATTTTAGAAGAATTAATTAATAGTTTGACTTTTAGATTATGATCATGTTTGTTGATTAGGATCAATAATTGAAATTATGAGCTATTAAGTTTGGAATGGATTAGAGAAGGAGGATAATAGTTGAGAATGATTGATGGAAGGAAAAATAATAATGATACTTGATTGATTGAGAATCCGAAAAAAAATTGATTATGTTTACCAAAAATTGGTAATTTTTCAGTAATTGTAATTGTAATTAAATCAATAGATTAGATCAAACTTAGGAGAGTGAATAACTATAATGATTTGAATTATTGATAGATACTTTTTGAATTTTCAATACTTTTGATTGAGATCAAAAAGAATCAAATAATTTTAATTTTTTTAAGCATAAATAATTTATTCAAAATAACCCTAAATAGAACTGACTTGAAACAAATAAATAGATATTCCTTTTTTCCAAAGTTGTAGATTGTCAAAGTTGTAAAATCACAATAGAACTAAGATTTTCGCTTTGTTGAGTGGACAAAATGAGTGACCAAGAAGAGGTTCATCAAGGTGGTGATGCTCCGATAGAAGAAGAAATTCAAAAGGAAGAAGTTCAAGAAGAAATTCAACAAGAGCAAGAACAACAAGAAGGAGATGCTCAAAATGTAGAAGGAGGTGAAGATGGATCATTACCAAAGAAATCTTTACTTTTCAATCTTCCTCCTCCACCTCAAAAACCTGTAGAAAAGGGTATCTATTTATTTTTGAATCTTTCATTTTTTCATTTTAAAATTCAAAATCAAAAATAGATTCTAACCAAGAAGAAACTCAATCAAATCAAACTTCAAGTTCATTGGGTGCAAATTCAAATTCAGGACAAACAAGAATCGCTTTCAGTTTTCCTAAATTTCCAATTAAAAGAACTCGTACATCTTCTGAAGGTAAAACTGGCTCTCTAAAATCAAATGCATCAATCAAAAAAGGGAAAAAAATCGAAGATATAAGTGAGTTTTCTTTTTAAATATTATTCCTTTTTATAAAATTTCCTTTCACCAAATTTTTTTTTTTCAAAAAAACAAAAAAAAAAAAAACAAAAATCAAATAAATAAATATAGTTCGAAATGATGATTCAGGTTCTCAATTTCATTCTTTTTTATTTTTCAATTTCAATTTTACTTATTTTTTTTTATATATAAACAGGAACTGAAAGTGACGAAGAAAATGAAGGTATTGAGTTTGGATCCCCAAATTCAACCCTTTCGGCTCAAGTTTCCCTTTTAGTTCAAATCCCATATTTTAAAAAAAGTGAAACCGTCAAATTTTCTCCTTATTGTCTCATCTCTGAAGCAATTAAAATCATTTTGGAACAATGTTCAATCGATCAAGAAAAATATCAAGTTTCTGATTTCAAAATTTGTAAAGTTGGAAGAGGTGGAATGAGTTCAGGAGATAATCGTGTTTGGTTGGATCCCACTTTATCATTAAATTCTTATCGTTTAAAAGCTGGGGTATTTTTTTTTTTTTTTTTTTCTGAAATACAAAATTTGAAATCATTTTAAATTTTAATAATAGGATGAATTAAAACTTAAATACTTGAAAGAGAAATATATTGTTCAAGTGAATAAACCCCCCTCAACAACAATTTATTCCTTTGCTTATGATTTGAATACAACAGTCAAAGTTGCACTCATCAGCTTATTAAAAGACTCTGCCAATGCTGGATCAAATGAAAAGTTTGGATTATATTATCCAATGAAAGGAATTTGGTTAGATGAAGCTAAAACTTTGGAATTTTATGATATTGAACCTCAAGTAATTTCTTTGAAAATCATTGTTTTTCTTCCGTTTTTATTTTTTTATTTTTTTTATTTTTTTTTTAATTTCTTTTTTTTTTTTTTTTTTTTTTTTGAAAGCATTCTCTTGATTTAAGATTATTAAGCCAAGAAATTCTTTTAAAAGTTGCTCTTCCTGCTTCTGCAAATAAAACTGCTATTACTTTGAAAGTTGTTCTTTCACAAACTGTTGGAGAGGTTGTTAACATGATTCAGAAAAAAGTTAATATTGAAAATAGTTATCAATGTTCTTTGTATCACCCTTCAAAACAACTTTGGTTAGATAATGGAAAAACATTGGATGAGTACAATGTTGAATCAAATGTTTGATTTTTTTTCTTTTCTTTTCTTTTTTTTTCTTTTTTTTTTCTTTTTTTTCTTTTTTTTTCTTTTTTTTTAATTTTTCAATTTTTAATTTAATCAATTATCAAGACTGCTTTGGAGTATAAAGGAAAATTCCGTTCCTTGAAAATTTATTTGAGCTATGATAATGAAGTTTTGAAAACAAAAGAAGAGTCAAAGAATATTCTCGTTGATGAGAAAGCCACTGTAGAGGAGTTGATTCACTTAATACAAATGGATAACCCAACTTTTGAAGAAGATTCTCATTCACTCTTTTTCCAAAATGGTATCAAAATAAAACCATCCTCTTTGATTCAAGAATTACCCGCAAAGGTAAAAGAAAGAATATTTCTATCTATCTATTTTTTTCTAACTTTTATTTTATTTTTTTGAATTTAATTTTATTTATCTATTTTTACTAGGATGATACTTTGATTTATCGAGTCACACCAAAAACAATTAAAATGACCCCAGCTTATGATCCCTCAACAACACAAGCTTTTCAAATTGATTTCACTTTACCTTTTAAAATTTATCTACCACAAATTTCAAGACGATTCGGAATTCATCAAAATTTGATAGGATTAATTCAACAATTTGATGGCACTCGTATTTTTCTTTCTTTCTTTC
>Ga0209960_1004682_pt1 | contig 10235 bp, 15 predicted proteins | sample ThiBiot_500_plan_2_FD_183947 | JGI IMG/M metagenome (GOLD analysis project Ga0209960, IMG submission 183947) | Wastewater bioreactor microbial communities from Cape Town, South Africa - Thiocy_expt_500_plan (SPAdes) | ecosystem: Engineered > Bioreactor > Thiocyanate-remediating >... | reverse complement strand
CCAAATACACAGGTTTATATATGGACAATGGACTCAATAACGAACTAACTCAAACAAGCAATTCTAGTCTTAGAATATTATTTGGCAAGTCTATTTAAACAATGGTGCTCAAGTCTCATTCCTTGAAGTTCTTATTTCTCATACTTGCAATTGTTCTCACTTTTGTTGTTCCTACAAATTCAAGTTCGCTTTCTTTTCTTCTTCTTTTCTTTTGCAATTCTCATTTATAACTTTCTATTTGATTATTTGACTATTAATCCTCTGATTCTTCTCCTTGTTTTTGTTTGTCCTGATTCTCTTCTTCTGATCCTCTTTTTATTTTTTTTCTTTCCTTCGTGATTTATAGAGGAAATCGAAGTTGAATGGATTGGAAGAAACCAAAAATCACTTAAGAATGAATATAGCTTTGAATTATCTCCCATGAAAATGCTTAATACTCTTTTATTCCCTGAACATTTGAATCCAGTTGCAGCTGTTATCACATCAAATGAAAAGAATTATATTGTTGTTGGTTGGCTTACATTAGAACAAGATGGAGAGCGCACAGGTGTATTTGGAAGAATTGTTGATATGAATAACTCATTTGTAACTGAAGAGTTTCAAGTGAATACTATTTGGAAAAATGCTCAACAACATTCAACTCTCATTCCTTTTAATCATGGAAAGAATTTTGTATTTTCTTGGACTTGTATTCATGAGTTTTCTTTTTTTCTTTTTTTCTCTTTTTTATTTTTAAATTTGAATTTGAATTGTTAATAATCAATTTCTTACTTAGAATTCCAGAATTAGATGATCCAAGTGATATTTTCCAACAACAATTTGATTCTGAAACATTTGAAAAGGTTGGAAATGAATACCCTGCAAATAATGTTACAACAGTAAAGCTTCAAATGTGGAATGATGCTATCACATTATCAGATGGTGGTTTCCTTGTTATCTAGTTTGTTGGGTTTGTTGGAATTGTTGGAATTGTTGGAATTCCAACATGGCACTATGATTGGCTTGGACAATTTGCTTTCCATTTTTTTTATATGCCCTCTCAATTTGATCGGGGGGGATTACGGTGTAGCTGTAAGCTTTTAAAAGGGCCTCTGCCTCCAAAGGATTGCTGGGATGCTGCAGAGGGAGAGAGACATTGCTGGAAGACTTTATAATTCAGATGGTTATTTATTTATTTATTTTCACAAATTCCACAAATTTAATATCCCATGTAAAAATAAAAATAAAAATCAAAAAATAAAATAACAGGACAACCAGAAGGTAATGATTTCAATTTTACCAATGGGATACATCCTCATTATGACAGCGATGTTCAAGCAGCTTCTTTTCCAAATGGTGATTTCATCATTACCTTTCTGCGTGATGTTCAAAGTCCTCCTTATCATACTGTGCACGTTTATAGGAGATATTCTAGAGATGGGACACCCAAAACAGAAGAAATAATTTATTCTGATAAACCAAGAGTTACAGGACCATGTGAAACATTGGAAGATGATAAATTTATTGTTGGGACATCATCTCTTTCAGCACATTATTTATATTTTTATACTTCAAATGATGAACTCTATAGGAGTATTGGAATTGAATCACTTTCAGTTGTAGAAGCATTAAAAAGATCACCAAGTGGAAAAATATTAGTTCATGTGAACGCAATGGCTTTATTTCTTTTGAATTCAAATGGAGATTTGCTTGCAGATGTTTTTGATTATACAGAAGGACAAAGTGGACATATTGATGCTCAAGATGTGGTGTTTATTGACGAAGAGACCATTTATGTGACTTGGGATATTTATCCAAATTATCCAAATACTGATATCAAAAATATTTATGGGCGATTTATTAAAATAAAGTCATTAACTTGAAACTTAAAGTTGCAGATATGGAAGCTTAATTGACCTTTTTGTTTTCCTTGACGAATGGCTTCTAAATTTCAAGTAAAACCAAAAAGGAGAACTAAGACTTCAAGATATTATTTTATTAAATAAAATCCATAGTTTGAAACTCAAGTTATTGGAAGTGTGCATCTCTTTTTTTTAAAAAAAACAAAAGAACAACTTTTTTTTAATGGTTTTCAAAATTTCAGACCAAAAAGTAGAAGACTTTTGAGCAAGTATCTGAGTATGATATGATTTGTATTTGGTGAATAATTATAATCATTATAATGAATTCATTGACACAGTGTAAATCTATTACCTCCTATTACGCGATTCCTCCTATTCTACACAGTTCTTATCATTGCGAAATCGGGATCTCTTTTAGCACATTTTTTCTTTCGATTGTTGTTTTTTCAATAATAAAAAGGAGAAAAGCATTTCAATATCTTATTCTATCTCATTAGATTCTATCCCCACTGATTCCTCTCCTATTATTCATTAATTGATATTCATTAATTGATTTTTTTTTTGTTTCACTGATGAGCCGGGTATTGTTATTTTCAAGGAATATGTCAAGCTTTGCTCAAGGGTTTCGTGCTGCTGGTGTTCGGTGTGGAATCAAAAAGGTATGGTTTAGTTATTTAATTCCTCTTCTTCTTTTTTCATTTATTGTTTCAAAAAATGATATGATATTTCTAATATTTATTGAATGTTTCAATAGAGAGTTGGGTTGGATTTCTGTTTGATTAATTCAGAAGTACCATGGTAGTTTTCTTTTTATTTCTTCATTGTATTTATTTATTTACATTCCTTTTTGTTAAAGAAAGCAAACAAGAATAGAAGATGGAAAGATTGTAATGAATTAACTCTTTTTAATAAAAAAAAAAAATAGTTCTGCAGGAGGTGTTTTTACTACAAACAAATTCAAAGCTGCACCAGTTACAGTGTCTAAAAAGATGCTTGAAACACATTCTGGTGAGATATCTTCAGTTGTGATCAATAGTGGATGTGCAAATGCTTGTACTGGAGCAAAAGGAGAAAGTGATGCAAGAGATACAATTAAGAAGATAGAAGATTTAGGATTAGGGAAATCTCTTGTTATGTCAACTGGAGTCATTGGACCATTTTTGGATATGGATAAGATTCAAAATGGTATTAGTGAAGCATCTCAAAAAGTTGATTTTTTATTTTTTTTTTATTTTTATTTTTTCTTCTTTCTATTAATCTCCCATATATAATATATATTATTTAAAAAAATGAAACTCATAATCTTTCTTTTTTTTAAAAAAAAGTTATCATCAACTGGTTGGGAAGATGCTTCAAAATCAATTATGACAACTGATACAAAACCAAAACTTGTCACAAAAACATTTACAGGAGCATCCAAACCGTATATTTATTATTATATATTTCTATATTTTATTTGAATGAAATAAAAAAATAGATTCACAATCACTGGAATTGCAAAAGGAGCAGGAATGATTCATCCTAATATGGCTACTATGCTTTCTGTAGTAACAACTGATTTTAATATTTCTCCTTCAGCTTTACAAGATGCAGTTAAATATTCAGTTGATCGTTCATTTAATTCAATTTCAATCGATGGTGATACCTCAACAAATGATTCTTATGTTGTTCTTGCAAACGGACTTTCAGGAAATCAAAAAGTTGATTCAACAAATTCCAAAGAATATCTTTATTTCCGTGATTGTTTAACTGAAGTTTCAGCTGATTTAGCAAAAAAATTAGTTCGTGATGGAGAGGGAGTTACAAAATTTGTCACTGTTGTCGTTGAGGTAATTTATTGTTCATTAATTATTTGAATAATTAAGTGAATCTTCTTGGATTCAATAATTGGAAATAAATAAATAAATAAATAAATGATTTTAATCAATTAAAAGGGTGCAAGAACTTTTGAAGAAGGTCGTCAAGTTGCAACTTCTATCTCAAAATCATGTTTAGTAAAAACTGCATTTTTTGGACAAGATGCAAATTGGGGTAGAATTGTTTGTGCTGTTGGATATTCAGGTGTTCCTGTTGATCCTCAAAAGTAACTTTTCTTCATCAACCAATTTTCTCTTTCACATTAAATAAAAATATTTTGTGAATTCAACATTAAAATCACAAAATTTTTTTTTTTTTTAGAGTTAATCTTTGGTTCGGAAAAACAGAAAAAGGACTTGATGAACTTCATCTTTTTAAAGATGGAGCACCATTTGATGTGAGTGAAGAGAAAGCTTCAGCAATTTTAAAAGAACCTGAATTTAGAGTGAGGGTTAATCTTGGAGCTGGAAATGAAACTGTTACTATGTGGACTTGTGATTTATCTGTTGAATATGTTCATATTAATGCTGATTACAGATCATAATATCAAAATAAATTTCTATTTTTCTCTTTTTTTTTTTTCTCATTTATTTATTTATTTATTTATTTATACAACCCATGTTCTTCAATATATTCAATGCATTCATTTGGAAGAAAACATTTTATGGACAAACCACATTTAATTAATTCTCTCATTTTTGTTGAGCTAAGATCATTTTGAATCGTTGGAGATAATATATACATATTTTCCTAATATATTTTTTTTTTAAAAAAATTTTAATTTTTTTTTTTGGGAAAAAAAAAAAAAAAAAAAAACTTACCCGATATTTAGAAATAATTGATGAGTTTCGAATAATTTCTTCAAGTGGTGTTCCAAATCTCTCAACAACAATAATACCATAATATCCAAGAATTTTCTCTAACTTTTAATTATTTATTATTTTTTAATAATTATTTCTTGAAAAAGAGAATTAATGAAAAATAAAATAAAATAAAATAAAAAATAATACATCATCACTTGCCCATAAATTTGGAACCAAAAATGAATCAATTAAATCTGCTCCACTTAAAAAAAGGACTTTAATAGGTTTCCCATTTGTATATTTACTTGTTATGTCTTGGTCATTTAATTTCTCTTCATGTTTATCTAGAATGATTCTGGTAGGTATCCAGATACCAGATTTAGCTTCATAAGTACTAACCATTGGCCATCCAAGATAATTAGCAGCAAATTGACACATTTTAACTCTATGAATAGCAGTAACGAGACTCTTTTTTCCATAACCATCTGCAACTGGTGAAATGTATCCCCCAATCAATTCAAACTCTTCAGATTGTTGAAAATAATCTTTAGTCATCTCTAAATATGTTTAATATTTTCTGTATTATAAATCATTATTCAAAAAATTAAAAAGTAATAATCAAAAGAATAAATAAACTGACCCAGTAATCGAAGGTGCATAAAGGTAATTGGAGAAAAAGATCCACAGAAAACAACAACAACAGGGGTTTTGCTTGTATCTTTCAACGGTTCAAGTCTATCAGTAGGAAAATCTGCAAACCCTCTAAGAGGAAGAGTTTTTACATTAGGATGTCTTATAGCACTGAATGGGTTTTTTCCTATCAGTTTTTTTTCATTGTGATTGTTATCATTGTTTCAATTTTCCAATATAGATCAGTAATTGAATATGTTCATTTTTTTTTTTTTTTTTTTTTTTTGGAAAGTATCACTTTTAATAAAGCTTGAAGAAAAGGTAAATTCAAAGTACAGAAAAAAAAAACTAGAAGTGAAAGTGAAAGAGAAAAGGAATAAGTGCTTACTTGAGCGAGAGTAAAGTGCAAGCAATGAAGCACCAAGTGCAAGTCCTGCAAAAACAGCTTGAGATGACATTCGCCCTGTTTATCTCCTTAAAATTTTTTGTTGATTTTACTTTTTTTTCTTTTCTTTTTCTTTTTCTTTCAAGTTTCTTTTTCTTTTATCCTTTTTGTTTTTGGTTTCGATTGCGTTGACTTTGTTTCGAACAATTTTTAGCACAAGACAAACTTTGGTTCGCAAGCAACTCGAACTCGTTTATATCTCATTTCATTCTATGAACTTCATTATAGATAAGTCATTATACTCCAACAAATTGAAAAAAAGGAAAAGAAAAAAGAAAAGAAAAAAAAAAGAGAAAAGAAAAAGAATGAAAAGAGAAATTCTTTACAAAGTTCTTTAATTGGTTTATGATGTATCCATAGAGTCAATATCTTTTGAATCAGCTTCAGAAATAATTGATTCAAGTTTTGGTCCAAATTCTGAAGTTTTAAGTAAACGGAAGAAATTAGAAAATCTTTGGTTTGATTCTGCATCCCTAATCATTGATAAGGAGACAACAGCTCTCAAAGATGAACGAATAAGTTCATCATTCTTCTCTATTTCTTGTTTCACTGCATTATCCTTGACTTTGGTATTGATAGTTGTTTCCAAACATCCAACAAAATCTTCCATTTCTATTTTTTTTTTTAAAAAGTTTTTTTTTTTTTTGAATTAATTAAATTGAAACATACTTTGGAGAACTTGAGATGGGAATTGTAAAGCGAGAGTTGATAAAATGAGGTGGCAAAGAATTTTAATATCAAATTTATCTTGAAGTCCTGCAATTAATCGATCCATAAAATCAAATACTCTAATTAATTCTGGACAGCTTTGTAATAATGATAACATGCATTCATAGGCAGCCTAAATTTAAGAAATTAATTAAAATTTGAAGTATATCTGGATAGAAAAAAAAACTTTTCTGATAGGAAGTCCATCATCTACTTCATGTTTGAATGGACCCATTTGAACAATTTTAATCAATTCTTTCTATTATTTTGGAAGAAAAAAACATAGGAGATTGTTAGTGAATAAACAGAAAGTAAGGGAAAAAAAAAAAAAAAAAAAGTACTTGAATGACTGTAGAATCATATAAAATAGGTTCGATAAATGAAATAAGCTCTCGAATAGGGGCAGGTTTATTATGAACAGCTGAGTTTAGAGCTTGTAAAGAGGCTCTACGAACAAGCTTGATGAAAGAATTTGTTAGAAATGAAATCAATTTAGAAAAAAGAAAAAGAAAATACTAAATCGGAATCATTTGCAAGTGGCATGAAACTTTCAATAATGGATTTGAAAAGTTGATCATACTCTTGGAATGGAGTTGTAAAAGTAAATTTGATTGCAATGATAACTGTTGCTCTTGTGAAAGCAGATGAGGATTTGAGTTGTTGCTAAAAAAATCAAAAGAAAAAATGAGATTTTTTTTTTTTGAAAAAAAGAAAGGATCAATATTGTTCAAACCTGAAGGGCAGGTAAATATTTTGGAGGATCAATCATGGTAAGTTTTCCTAAACATTCAGCAACAGCACTTCTAGTTCCTTCTTCTTCACTTTCACAATTATTGAAAAGAATTGTCCTAAAAAAATCCAAAAATTAGAATTTCAAATAACAAAAATAAAATAAAATAAAAGCAATTAAATTGAACCAAATTTCCTCTGAAAATGGAACCAAATTTTTGGCAGCATCTTTTTGTGACTCTTGAGAAATAATCTAAGTAATAAAATTTTGTTTTTAATGTTCTTGTTGATTTTGATTCTGAAGGAAAAAAAAAAAAAAAATCAATAAGAACTAAAAAATACCTCTTTGAGAGAATGAAGGAGCAGATATTGTTTTTTTGGTTGTTTTTTGATTTCTGCCAAAACAATTGGCATATATTTTTTCAAGTTTCCAACAGCAAGGTTTCCTTTTTTTTTAAAAAAAAAAAAAAAGAAGAAAAAAAAAAAGAGAATTAATATTACAAGAAATTATAAGTAATTATAGTGAGAAGAAAGAAGAAGAACCTAAAGCAAAAGCTGCAGCAGATTTAACTTCTTCAGAGGCATCAGAAAACATTGAAAGAATAACATCATAAACATTATTTCCAGTACCAATATCACTAAATAAATAAAATAAATTGTAAGATTTTTTGCAATCATAAATATATTGCATATTTCAAAAAAGAAAAAAATTATTACCCCATTTTTCCAATTTCTCCTAAGATTAATAAACCAAGGTATTTTTCTTTGTCTTGGGTAGATTTCTAATAATTAAACAATTAGTTTTTTTTTCTTAAAAAAAAAAAGAATTAAAAGGAAAAGAAAAAGAAAAATGAAAATTATTACTTGAATAGTATCAATAAACTTTTGAACAGTTGAACCAGTATTTTGTTGGGAGTGTTGAGAAATAACAGCAATAGATTGAGCAATTGAAAAGAAAGGCTTTTGGAAAAAAAATTATTGGTAAATTATTGGTTTTCATTTAATTTTTTTTTAAAAAAAGAAGAAAAGAAAGAAAAGAAAAAGACTTGTTTTGAAGAAGAAAGTGAAAGTTCATCAGATGAATAAACAGGTTCCAATAATAATTTCAAAAGGTTATCAAATTGTTTTCCATCGATTGAAACAATTGTTCCAAAAAGTTCCATGAGATTTTTGAGAGAAGATCCCTTTATAAATTGAAAAAAATTTTTTTTTAAAAAAATGAAACGAAAAGGAATTAAATAATTTTTACTTGTAAAAGGGGACTCTTGATTAATTGGAAAATTGGTGGGAAGCATTCAGTTTGAAGAGTAGAGAGTGTACTTTGGTTAACTTTAAGAATTGAGGTTAAGAGAGCAAGAGCTAATGGAAGAATTTGAAGATCTGAATCATTTACTAAAGCTTTAATTTCAGAAATGATTCCTTCCATTTGACTTTTTTGAATATCTTTTCCTCGACTGTTTATTGAATTATATTTTATTTTTAGAAAAAGAAGAAAAAAAAAAGAAAGGAAAGGAGGAAAAAAAAAAGAAAGAAAAAGAAAGAAAAAAAAACCTAGTGACAAGAGTATTTAAACAAGTTAGAGAACTCAATTTAAGAGAACGATTTGTTTTTCTTAAGAAAGTTGAAAGTTCATTGATAACATTTGGAAGAATTGAAGATAAGTCAATATTTAAAGGTGATTTAGCAATGAATGTAAGTGTCTTGGTTGTGATCAAACGAGTAATTTCATTGCACAATTTTTCTTGAAGAATGGGTAAACATTTTGGTAATTCAGCAGATAAAGCATCTCCTGAAAGAGCAATTACATAACCAATACACAAGATTGCTTTCTCTTTTACTTCCTAAAAATATATGAAGGAAAAAAATGAAATGAAAGGGAAGAAAAGAAGAAAAAAGAAGAAGAAATGAAAAGAAATGAAAAAAGACTTGATCAACATCTTGAACTGCAAGAATTGATAATGTTGAATTATAAATTTGAGTCATAAGAGGGACAAATTCTTTTGAAAGGGGTTGGAGAGGAGTAGAAAGTGGTCTAACAGCTTGAATAAGTTCAACACATGTCAACAAGGCTAATTCAGAAAAAAAGAAAAAAATTTTCATGAATTATTTCTGAGAAGAAAAAAAAAAGTAATTAAATTGAACCTTCAGAAGTAATTTTATAATATTTTTCAGTTGTTGATTTCAAAAGTAATGGAACTAATGCTGAGAGAGAAGGTGCAAAGGAACTTGAAGAATGATATTTGAACAAACATCCAATAAATGAGAGAACTTCAATTTTTAAAGTTGAATTAGAAGATGAATCTTTTAAAGTTGCTTGAATTCCAGGAACGATCAATGAAATTTGATTATCCAAACCTCCATTTAAAACAAGGACAAGTTCTTTCAAAGTAGTGAAACAGATTTGTTTTGTTTTTTGTGATTTATCTTTCAAAGTTTTGGCAATAATTTTTGCAATTTTTGGAACAAGTTCTTTAAGAAGTGACAATGCTCTGAATGATAGTGATAGTTGTTAATATTTGATAAGGGTGAAAATAGTGAGGAAAAAAAAAAATTTACCCATCAGAAACTTCCATAGCATCTGACCTTGATCGTTTTGATCCAGTAGAAATACGTTTTAATAAAACAATGAAAGTTGAAAAATTTTCAACACGAACATTTTCTTCTCTTTCAGAGAATCGAGTGATTAAAACTGGTGCAACAACTTTCAATAATTCATTAAGTTTTTCTGGTCTTGTTAAAATAATTGCAGCAAGGGTTTTTGAGGCTGCTCTTCTAACTTTCCAACTGATATCATCATCATCACTATATTCTCCATCATCTTCCCTTTTTTTAAAAAAAAAAATTTTTTTTTTATTAACTAATAATAAATATTCAGTGAAATAATTTACTCTTCTTCTTCTCCTTCGGCTTCCATTTCTTCATCTTCATCTTCTTCATCATCAACATAATTTGGATCATATTTAAGTAATTCTAAAGATTTTTCCATTGCTGGGGAAATTAAATCTGCAACTTCGGATTGGCATTGAAGAATTAAAAATTCTAAAATCTTTTTTATTTTATTTTATAGTTTGAGTTATTATGAAATATTTGTAGTTTTGGAGGGAAAAAAAAAAAAAAAAAAAAAATCAAACTTGTAAACAACTTTCTCTCAATTCATCATCATTTTTACCAATATAAGAGATAAGTAAAGGTGATAACTCCTTTAAAAATTTGCTTAATCTT
>Ga0209960_1004681_pt1 | contig 10236 bp, 11 predicted proteins | sample ThiBiot_500_plan_2_FD_183947 | JGI IMG/M metagenome (GOLD analysis project Ga0209960, IMG submission 183947) | Wastewater bioreactor microbial communities from Cape Town, South Africa - Thiocy_expt_500_plan (SPAdes) | ecosystem: Engineered > Bioreactor > Thiocyanate-remediating >... | reverse complement strand
ATGTTCAAGCAAAAAATATGACAAATACAACAAAGAAAACGATGAGAACAAGAAATATCTTGACCATTAACCAACGATTTCCAGACATTCCATGCCAAATTGAAACAATTTGTTTTTCTGCTTCATTAATATTATGTTCTGCATCTTCTACATTTTGATCAATTCTAATAATTTATTATTTGTTTTAAAATATATTAGAAAAAAAGAAAATGAAAAATGAAAAGGGAAATGAAAAATTTTACCTTTGAATTTGTTCACCTTGTTCCATAACCAATTTAGCTAATTGTTGGAATATATTACCAAGTTGATCAATTGTTGATTCAATACTTCTGATCTCTTCATATCTACTTTCGGAATAAGTTTCCTAATAATACATTTTTGTTTATTTATTTCTGAAAGTTTTCCAAAATCAAAATTAAGAGTTTTTACTTGTTCCATGGCTTGCATGGAAGCACCCATATCAATTGCAATAAAATCTTCTTTTTCTTTTTCTTTCTCACTTGGTCTACGATAAAGAGCTGATGAAGAAGCTGTTTTATTATTATTATTATTTATTATTTATTATTTATTTTTATGAGGTACGAAATCAAATAAATAAATAAATAAAATAAATAAAATAAAATAAAAACCTGATTGTTTGGGTCCTGGAGCTGGATTCACTGAAAATTGTTCCCTTCTATCTTTTTGATGTTTCATATTCTTTTTTTTGAAGAAATTATTAATAAATTGTCATTTAAAGATTTTTTTCCAAAATAAATAAATTCTTGAAAAATCTTTTACTTGTGTTCTAACTTCTAAAATGTCTTTAAAATGTGTTGAAGTAGTTGCTAATTTTGATTGAAGTGAAACTACAACTTGATTTGAAAAGTCATTTGCTTGTTTATTCTTGGTTTGTGTTTGACGAGATGAGATATATTGTTTTAATCCACCTGAAAATTAAAATTAAAAATTGGATATGTTTTTTTTAAAAAAAGATGAAAAAAGAGTTGTTAATAATAAGAATAAATCCTCACCAATTTTTTCATTTAAAGAATTAATATCTTGTTTAATAATAAAAGTAAGTTCTTGAATCTCAACAGGGCGGTCATCAAAAATTGATTTCTTTTTCACCACTAATTTAGTTAATTATTATTCCTTTTCAATGAAAGAAAAGAAAGAAAATAAAAGAGAAAGATATACATTTTGTAAGTTTCTCTAATTTTGAAGCAGTTGAATTGATATCTCTTCCAATAGCTCCAGCCATTCTTGAAAACTCCGACCTCAGTTGTTTTTCATTTTTCCTAGGTTGCACAGAGTTTTGTTTCTGGTGAAGAGACTCCACAATTGACTGAAACTCTATAGTTCTATTCTTCACAGAGCTGCTCATTACTTCCCAATTCTCCAAATTATAACCAACCAACAAATAAAGAATAAAAAAGTTTTTCAAATAATAAAAAAAAATAAATAATTTCAAAATAATATAATAAGGTAAATTTTTTTTTCCAAATAATAAATAATTCAAAAGAAAATAAAGAAGTTAAAGAAATTTGTTTAAAAGTGAGTGAGTTAATTGAGAATATATATAATTGCCAGGTGGAGGAAGAAGATTTAGACTTTTTCTTCTTTCTTCTTTATCTTTCCTACTTTTTTAAAAAATTGATTGAAAATAAAGATTAAAAAACTTTAAAAACAAATATTTATAATAAAGAATTATAAAAAACTTTGAAATGAAATTGATATTCTTTGAATATTTCTTTTGTGGAAGGTTATAAGTTCACCTTAAATTTTTCTTTTTTCTTTTTCCTTTTTCCTTTTTCCTTTTTATAAATCTTTCAATAAAACACCAATAATTGTTCAAAATAAACCCAACTTATTAACTTCAACTAAAACTTTTTTTAAAAAACAATAACTTATAAAATGATTAACTTTATTTTTTCTTAAACTTTAAGTTATTGTTTCAGGATAATTATATAAGATAATTAATATTGGGATCTAATTTCCTCGTTTTTTTCTATTGATTTCTTCTTGTTTTTTTATTTTTATCTTGATTTTGCAAAAAAGAGAGGATTGAAATATAGAGTATATATTTGAATATTGAATGAAAACTAAAGAGGGTATGAGTGGAAATAAGAGAGTAAGAGAGGTCAAGGTATCTAATAATTGTGAGTTGGAAGGGTTTTGGTGTCCCTTTTATGGAATTATAAAAGCCGAATTCCCGACAAAAAAGATAAAATCGCTGCTGTTCTATCTTTTCTCTTGGTTTTGATGTTGAGTTTCTTTAGAGTTTCTTAATAAGAAGTTTGAGCTATTGGTCCAATATTTTGTTGGTCCATTATTTTGTTGGAAACTGTTGAATAATTAAGCAAGGTTGGAAAAAAAAATTTTTGTTTTTCTGATTTTTTGGTTTCAGAAAAAAATCAAAATTTCAAAATTATCAGAAAAAAAAAATGAAATTGAAGGACTGAATCTTTTTTCCTTCTTTTTTTTTGTTTTTGTCAAGGTTTATGAGTTTGGTTTTATTATATGAATTATTGAAGAAAAAGTGATACAAAGAAACAAGTCATTTCAACATAAAAAAAGAGTTTTGCAAAAAGAAAATTTTTTTTCTCTCTTGAATTTTCTCCTTCTTTGTTCTTTTTCTTTTTCCTTTTCATTTCATTTCATTTTCTTTTTTCATTTCATTTCTTTCTTTGTTTTTCCTTTTTTTGAAGTTCCTTTTTCAAAAATTTTCATTTAATATTACACAATCTCCAAAAGTTCCCTTTTCTTTTTTTTGAAAAAGGACTCAAAGCAAAAAGAAAAAAGAGTGAGTGAGTGAGATGTTTTTCTGATTGCAAACAAATTGGAATTCAAGTGAGTTGATTTTTTTCTCCTTCCTTTTGTTCTTTGAAAAAAGGATTCTTTGACTCGATTTAGAAAAAGAAAAAAAAGTGAAAATTTTTTTGAAAAAGGAACTTCAAAGACCATCATTTTGAAAAAAGAACTTTCACTGCCGCCAAAAAAAAGGATTCGATCATTCAATTTCAACCAAGATGAAAAAGGGGGATTGTTTTGATTTTGTTTTTTTGTTTTTTTTTGAAAAAAGAACTTCAAGGACAACTTTTTGAAAAAAGGAACTTCCGGCGCAGTCAAAAAAAGGATTCAGTCATTCTTTTCCCCATTTGATTTTTATTTCATTTCAAAAATTTTTCCGATTTCGTTTTTTGTTTTGATTTTTTTTTGAAAAAGGAACTTCAAAACCACTTTTTTTGAAAAATGAACTTCAAGTCGATGAAAAAAAGGTTTTTTCATTCTAATTTTCTGTGAGAGTATTCGATCTTCGAGATTAATTAATTAAAAAGCACGTTGCCCAGAACGAAGCAAAGCAAACCAAAAGTTCTTACTCTCTTGGTTGAATTGAAAGAAAAAACACCCATCAATAATAAATTCAAAGGCTTAGAATTCATTTTTACTTATAAACCTAGTCGATTTTCCTTCTTATTCATGACCGAATGGTTTTGAGTTATTTTTTTTACAGTGAGGAGTTCATCAGATTTTTTTTTTTCGGTCAAATGTAACATTTTAATTAATTAGGAAAATTTTTGTTGTTTTTTGGCGTACAATTTATTTCTGGAGCATTCCCCTCTTTTTTTTCACCTTATAATAAATCAAGGTTTTTTTTTTCCCTTTTCTTTTTTCTTTTTTCTTCTTCTCAAAAAACAAAAAAAAAACTTGAAAACTTTTTTTTTTAAAAACCCTTTACTAATTCAATCAAAACATGAACGATATTGACATTAACACTCTCCCTCCTTCTCATAAAAAAGAAGGAAAAGATTGTCTTGTCCTGTATAATTTATTTATTTTTTTTTGATTTTTTTGATTTTTTTGATTTTTTTTTTTTTCTTTCTTTTTTTTGTTATTATTCTTTCCTAAATCGAATTTTTTTCATCAAAAACAGCTTCAACAAAAATGTTGTGCCCTCCCTTGATATTGATTTGGTTCATAACTTGGATCATTCAAGTGTTGTTTGTTGCGTAAAATTTAGTCATGATTCAAGATTTTTGGCAACAAGTTGCAATAAAAGTGCCCAAATATATGATGTTCAAACTGGAGAAAAAGTTGGGTAATATTTTATTATTCGATCTAAATTTTTTTTTTTTTTTTTCAAAAACCTTCAATCAAATAGCGAGTTTATTGAAAGGGACGCAAAAGATGGTGACCTTTATATTCGTGCAGTTTGCTTTAGTCCTGATGGTCAATATCTTCTCACTGGAGCAGATGATAAACTAATTAAGGTCCTTGATTTTCTTTTTTTAATCCTTTTTTTTGAATTAAAAAATTTTATTTTTTTTTTTTTTTTTTTTCTTCAAAGGTTTGGGACATCAAGAACAATACAGTCAAACAAACCTTCTCTGGGCATGAACAAGACATTTATTCTTTGGATTTCTCCAAAGATGGGCTCTTTGTTTGCTCTGGAAGTGGTGATAAAACTGCAAGAATTTGGAGCATTGAAACTGGCGAAGTATTTTTTATTTTTATTTTTATTTTTATTTTATTTTTGAAGAAGCGAACGAATATTATAATAATCGTTCTAAATAGACTCTTTTTATCCTTGGTCAAGGAGATGGAAGCGGTTTAGAACAAGGAGTTACCTCAGTTGCTATTAGCCCTGATTCAAAATACGTTGCTGCTGTACTTTCTCTTCTTCTTTCTTTCTTTCTTTCTTTCTTTGAGATACCTTTTTTTCATAGGGATCCCTTGATAAAATTATCAGAATATGGGATGCTAAGACAGGAAAGTTCTTGGATAAATTGGAAGGGCATGACAATGCTGTCTATTCTGTTTGTTTTTCTCCTGATGGTTTGCTTTTTCTTCACTATTTTGCTATTGCTTTTGCTTTTGTTTTTTCTTTTTCTTTTTACTTTTTCTTTTTGATTTTTTTTTGAACAAAAAAACTAAAGTTTCAACTCAAATAATTAACAGGAAAATCACTTGTGTCTGGTTCTTTGGATAAAACAGTCAAGCTTTGGGAATTGTTTGGTGAAGATCAAAGATCAGTTTGCAAGGCAACTTTTTCTGGACATCAAGTAATATTTGATCTTTACTTTAATTTAATACAAAAAAACAAAATTTTTTAATATATATAATAGGATTTTGTTCTTTCTGTTACTTTCTCTCCAGATGGTAAATGGATAGTTTCTGGTTCTAAAGATAAAACTATTCAATTCTGGGTATTTTCTTTTTCTTTTTCTTTTTTTTGAATTCTTATTCATTAGACTCATTTCAATAATATTTAGGATCCTTCAACTGGAATCGTTCATTGCGTGGTTCAAGGACATAAAAGCTCTGTTATCTCAGTTGCAGTTTCTCCAAACGCGACTCACTTTGCTTCAGGATCAGGCGATCTTTCAGCTAAAATCTGGAAGTATTCAGATTCAAAAACCATCTGAAGAGGATTGAAGTCAACTTTAACAAGTTAACATAACATATGAAAAAAATAAATAAATAAATAAAAACAAAAAAAAAATATGTTAACTTCAATAAATGAAATCAGTGCATCTTTGAAAAATTTTTGAAAAAAAAAAAATAAATAACCGTTGATTTCAAAAATTGATTTCATTTCAATCGGACATCTTCAATTTTACAAACAATTACAACTTCGTATATTCCACAAAGGAATCAACTTGAAAAAAAAAGAAATCAATTGAAAAAAGAAATCAAATCATTTAGTAAAATGGATAAAATGGATAAAGCGCTCATCTCTGCTTGTTATGAGAACAGAGAGGATCAAGTCAAGCAATTACTTTCTAATCCAAAGGTTGATCCTAATTGTCAAAGCAGAATTGGGAAAACACCCTTTATGATTGCTTGTGAGGAAGGACATGTTGAAGTTGCAGAGATATTATTAAATGATCAAAGAGTTGATGTGAATCGAATTGATGATGCTGGTTGGACACCTTTGAATAGTGCTTGTGGAAATGGACATATTGAAGTAGTGGAGTTATTGTTAACTGATGAAAGAATTGATATCAATAGAGTCAGTCATAAACGAGGACAAAAACAAAGAGAGAAAGAAGAACAAGATGAAATATTTTTTGGAGAATTTGGAGTGTTTGAAGGAGTTGTTGATGTTGATGAGAAAGAATCAATAAATGATTCTTTAAATCAAGTAAATGATAAAGGTGATGATGATGACAGTGAAACAGCTTTTTATATTGCTTGTAAATTTGAACAAATTGATGTGATGAAATTGTTATTAAAAGATAAGAGAATCAATACAACACAGACTAGGAATGATTGCTGGGCATCTTTTTTTTTAGCTTGTTATGATGGAGAAATTGAAAGTGTAAAATTGTTATTAAATAATGAGAGGATTGATGTAAATAAAGCTAATACCGTTGGTGCAACACCATTTTATATGGCTTGTGAAAATGGACATATTGAAGTTGTTAAATTATTATTAGATGATGAGAGGATTGATGTAAATAAAGAAAATAATTTTTGTTCACCTTTTTATATGGCTTGTGAAAATAGACATATGGAAATTGTAGAATTATTATTAAAGGATAAAAGAGTTAATCTAAATACAGGAGAAAGTTATCATGGTGTAACACCTTTTTATTCAGCTTGCAGAAGAGGAGATATTCAATTGATGAATGTATTATTAAATAATGAAAGGATTGATGTAAATAAACCAAATTATTTTGGTGCAACACCTTTTCATATTGCTTGTAAAAATGGAGATATTGAAGTCGTGAAATTATTATTAAATGATGAGAGAATTGAAAGAAATGAAGTAGATAATGATAATAGAACACCTTTTTATCAAGTTTGTTGGAATGGACATATTGAAATCGTCAAATTATTATTAAATGATAAAAAAACTGATATAAGGCTCGCAAACAATTCTAATTGGACACCTTTTTACGTTGCTTGTCATTGTAAACATATTGAAGTAATTAAATTATTATTAAATGATGAAAGAGTTGATATCAATAAACCAATTCCTGATGGCTCAACACCTCTGATACATGCTAGCTATTTTACAAAAGTTGAAATTATAGAATATATTTTAGCAAGTGGAAGAGAAGTAAATTTGACTGCTATAGATATTAATGGAAATACTGCAATTGGAATCGCTCAGGAAGGAGCAAAAGAACAAAAAAGAAATTGGGAAGATGAGGAAGTTTTTAAAGAAAGAAATTTAGCTTGTTCAAATATTGTAAACTTATTGGAATCATTTCAAACTAATCCATTTGAAACAAGAATGAAGTTACGAAGACATATTGGTTATTCGGTATTTTTTTTTTTTTTTTTTTTGGAATCATTTCTTTGATACTTATTTCAAAAAATATAAATCAAATAAATCAAATAAAATAGGATATGGACTCTACTTCTATTTTTTCAATGATTGTACTTCTTTCAGATAACTATTTACAACTCAAATATCAATAACATTTTGATTCAATAACATTAAATCATATTGGTTATTAATCGTTAATTTTCATTTTTTTTTTTCTATTTTCAACAAGGAAAAAAAAAAATGGAAAGTGAAAAGAATTATTTATAAGAATTTAAGTTCCTTAAAATATACAAATTGTGAATGAAATTAATTATTATTAATTTCCAAAAACAATGTCATCTAAAGCTTTTCCTGCAGGGACCATCGGATAAACATGTTCCTTTTTACAAACACGAGCATCTAAAACAACAGGTTCATCTGTCATTAAAAACTCTTCCATAACTTTAGGAAGTTCTTCTGTAGTTTGAGCACGGAGACCTTTACATCCCATTGACTAAGAAGAGAAAAAAAAAGTTATTATTATTAGAATTGAAACAAAAGTAAAGGAAAAGAAAAGAAAAAAGAAAAGGTACCTCAGCAAATTTTACAAAATCTGGATTCTTCATAACAGTTCCTGAATATCTTTCTTCATAAAAAAGATCTTGCCATTGTTTTACCATTCCTTGAAATTCATTATTTAAGATCAAAACTTTAACTCCAATATTAAATTGTCTTGCTGTCATTAATTCCATTCCTGTCATTGCAAAAGATGCATCACCATCAATATCAATAACAATTTTATCTGGTTGAGCAATCTATCATGAAAAAAGAAAAAGCAAAAAAGATTTTGTGAGATTTCAATTAAAATAAAATTAAATGTAAAAGTAAATTAAAAATACCTTTGCGCCAATAGCAGAAGGAAGTCCAAATCCCATTGTACCTAAACCTCCTGAAGTAACAAAAGATCTAGGAGTTGTCCATCTATAATATTGTGCTGCAAACATTTGATGTTGTCCTACTCCTGTTGAAATAATAATTTTATCTTTTAATCCTAAACTGTGTGATAAAGTATTCAAACATTCTACAACTTGTTGTGGTTTCAACATTCCTCCTTCCTTTTTTTTTTTTAAAAAAAATGATTATTGAATAAATCCTTTTGTTTTAAAGAAAAAATAAATAAATAATTACTTCAGGTTTTTGATAACTAAAAGGATGTTTTTCTTTCCAAGTATTAATTTCTCTGAACCATTGTTTTCTTTCTGAATATTTTACAAAAGGAAGCAATTTTGTTAAGTTTTCTCCTACATCTCCTAAAACTGCTTCATTTACCTTTGAAAATAAGAGAATAAAAATATATTAATTTTGAGAAAAGAATTGCGATTTTAAAAAAATTAAAAAGAAATTACTTCAACAGTTTTGTTAATATTTTTTGCTAAGATATCAAATTGAACAATTCCTCCTTTTCCATTTGATGCAGCAGCTCTTGCAGCAGGTGCAAATTTAGATAAATTTCCTGTAACTCGATCATCAAATCTTGCACCTAGAGCAAGAATAAGATCTGCATTTTGCATTGAATAATTAGCATAAGCAGCACCATGCATTCCTAACATATGGAGAGATAATGGGGAGTATTCATCAAAGGCACCTAAACCTTGTAGAGTAGTAGTTACTGGAATATTTCTATTAGAAAAAGATAAAATCAGTTTTGATGATAAATGAAATAAACGATGTAATGAGAAAAGAAAAGAAAAGAAAAAGATACCCTTGTTCTGCAAGTTGTTTTAAGAGTCCTTGAGCATTAGCTTGTAAAATACCTTGTCCAGCATAGATGACTGGTCTTTTAGCTTGATTTATAAGTTCTCCTACTCTTTTGATTGTTTGAGTTTGATCAATTTCAGATACTAGATGTCTTTTTCTTAAAGCTGGAAGATCAGGGAAATGATCAATTTGTTGTTTTAAAACTCCAGCAGTGATATCTTTTGGTAAATCTACAAGAACAGGACCTGGGCGACCTGATGTTGCAATATGAAAAGCTTCATTTATTCTTCGAGGTAATTCTGAAACATTTTTAACCATAACATTCCATTTTGTACAAAATCTACTAATTCCAATAATATCAGCTTCTTGGAAAGCATCAGTTCCAATAGCGGTTGTGGGCACCTTTTAATTTTTTTTTTTTTTTTCAAGGACTTTTGATGAAAAAAAAAAAAGGCAAAGAAAAGTTACTTGACCAGATAATACAATAAGAGGAGTTCCATCCATGAGTGCATCTTGCATTGCTGTGACCATATTTGTAGCACCTTTTTTAAAAAAAAAGAAAATTAATATGACAAAAGAAGAAAGAAAGAAGAAAGAATAAAAAACGAGAAGAGAAAGAAAATAGATATAAACCTGGTCCACTTGTTACAATAACAACTCCTGGTTTTCCACTTGCTCGTGAATATCCTATTTGAATTAATGATTAACGATTAATTAATGAATTTAATTTAATGCATGTTTGGAATCTAAATTTTCAAAATTAATATACCTTGAGCCATATGTCCTCCACCTTGTTCATGTCTTGGTAGAATCATTTCAAAATGTTTACTTTCATATACAGCATCAAAAACTGGTAAAATGGCACCTCCTGGGTATCCAAAGACTTTTTTTACACCATTTCTTCTAAGCATTTCATGAATGATTTGACCTCCAGACATCCCAATGAAATCTTGTGGAGTTCCTGGTGATACTTCATATGTAGCTGGTAAACTTTTATTGAAAGAAAAAAAAAAAAAAGAAAAAAAGAAATTAGAGAAATGAATAATAAAAATAAAAAAGAAAAAGGAATAGAAAATATAAATTACCTTCTATTTAAAACAAATGATTGTTGTTGAAAACACCTCGCCGTTGAGGTAAATTTTCGAATATAATTTTTGAAAAGCATCGTTTGTTCTAAAAAAATCCTATTTTCAAAAAAAAAAAAAAAAATAAAATAAAAAAAAAAAAAATAAAAAAAA
>Ga0209960_1004680_pt1 | contig 10237 bp, 15 predicted proteins | sample ThiBiot_500_plan_2_FD_183947 | JGI IMG/M metagenome (GOLD analysis project Ga0209960, IMG submission 183947) | Wastewater bioreactor microbial communities from Cape Town, South Africa - Thiocy_expt_500_plan (SPAdes) | ecosystem: Engineered > Bioreactor > Thiocyanate-remediating >... | reverse complement strand
TTTTGGTTTGAAAATTTTATTAATTTATTTTTCTTCTTTCTCTTTTAGCTTTAATTTTTCTATCTGAATGTGGATATGATTATTTGAAATTTCAAGAATTTGGTTGGAACTTATTGAAAGTAATGAATTTCTTATTCTTTTCTTTCTTCTTTTTGATAATCTTAAAAAAAAAAAATTTATAGACAATATATGAGTTATATCCTCAAGCAACACTTCACATTTTCAAAGAAATATTTCCCTCATTTATTTTACAAATTCCAGAATTTCCTTCTCAGCCTGAATTTTTAAGTTTCTTTTCAAAAGTGAGTGAATTTGTTTGTTTACAAATTAAATGCTAATGTCAATAATTTAATCCTATTATTAGATATTGAAAACTGAAACTTCATATGCTACTGATATTTTGAAATATTTATTTGAGACAGAAAAAGATCTTGGAGGTCAAGTCATATCTATTTTTTTATATCACCTTCGAATGTGCAATCAAAATAATTACGTTAATGAAACTGTCGAGAATCCTCAAAAAGAATATATAATCTCCCTTTTCCTTGGTTTTTGGTTGAAGTAAGGAATTTTAAATTATATATTTGTTTATATTGAAGCAAAAAAAAAAAAAAAAAATGTTTATTTCAATATGAATAGATCAATCTTTCTAGTCAATGACAGTTGGTTTCGAAACCCTGTTTGTATTGAAATTGTAGATATTATAATTAAAACAGGATATATCTTGAATCAGTCAGCTTTTGTTCGCTCTTTACTTTATCAAGAACATCTTGTTTTTTTACAAAGGGTTGAAGAAGCAAAAAGAAAACCAAAATCTGCTTTATGTAATTTAACTTTTCTTTCTTTATTTCCTTATATTTTATTTTTTATTTTTTATTTTTTATTTTTTTAATTTGTTTCTTATTTATTTATTTTCTATTTTTATAGCCATGATAATGGGTCTTATTAATCCAGAATATTTTTCACCAACTTCAATGATAGTTGGATCAGAGAGTACCTCATTTCAAACATTACTAAATTATGAATCCGCAATTGAAAAAAAATACTCATGGTTTGCTTTTGAAATCTTAAGTATGGAGAGGTAAACTTATTTTCTTATTTTGATTTATTTTATCATGAACTTTTTTCTTTTTTTTCTTTTTTTTCTTTTTCTTTTAAAGTATATCAGAATCTGAGATGAGATCTAGAGTTGGACAATATCTTGTTAGCGACCCAATGCTCAAGGTTAATTTAATCTTTCTTTCTTTTCTTTTTTTTTTTCAACTTCTTTTTTCTTTCAATAGTTGAGTTCTTTAATTGGAAAGGAAAAAGAGAAATCTATTGATAAACCTATTGATCGTTTTATGATTTACAGGTTTCTTTGATTTCAATTGTAAATTTGTCTTATTTAATCGATTATTTTTAGATGGGCTCATCATCTCTTAACAATTGAGATTTCTCACCCTTTATATCCATTATTTTGGCAAAGCTTTTTCTCCCTTTACTTTTCAAAGATCCCTTCCTCCAAATATTTGAGTAATAATCCATATTATGGATATCGCTTTTTTTCACACAAGCCTGAAATATTAGAGAGCCTAAAAACCAAGTTTTTTTTTTTTTTTTTTTTTTTTTTTTTTTTTTTTTTTTTTTTTTTTTTTTTTTTTTTTTTTTTTTTTTTTTTTTTTTTTTTTTTTTTTTTTTTTTTTTTTTTTTTTTCTTTTTCTTTTTTCTTTTTTCTTTTCTTTTTCTTTTTCTTTTTCTTTTTCTTTTTCTTTTTTCTTTTTCTTTTTCTTTTTCTTTTTCTTTTTCAATCTAAATAATCTCAAAAACAAAGGCTTGTTAATATTGTCAGCTATCAAAGATCAGAACAAGAAAAAAAGAGTCGGTTAGCTAATTCTCAAAGCTCTCTTCAGAAACAAATTTTAGAGATAGAAGCTGATCATCATTTGAAACTTTCCAAGGTAATTTCTTCAACCATCCAATTTAATTTAATTATTTCTGAAATAAATATAATAATAATAATAATAATAGTTATATAATGCTATGTATTTATGGCTCAATGAACCAAGAATTAATACAAAAGATTTCAATATTTCATCAATTCCTTCAGATTTTGATCCCTTTCATCTTGATAAAGCTATTCAAGGAGATTTATTTGATTTCAGAGCAACAACAAAACCAGGAACTTTATGGCTTGAATACATTCCCTATGAAGGTATTTTTTTTCCCTCAAACTTTCTAATGAAATAAAATAAAATAAAATAAATAAATAAAAATTTAGAATTACGATTGTGGTTTGAGTCATTCATGGATTCAAAGAAGTAAAAAATTTTTGTTTTTCTTTCATTTCATTTGATTCTTTTCTTCTTCTTCTTCTTCTTCTTCTTTTTTAAAAAACAAACACAAATTTAGCTCGAAAAAAGTGGTTCATAATGCACTTTTCAAGGACGTTCAATCAAACATCATGGAAATTGAAAAATCTCTTAGAGTTTCTCCTCCGAATTATCAAAAACGTCAACTGCTAATTTTTCCTATCCCAATTAATGATTCAGGTTCCGGCCCATTAAATTCTTTGGAATATAATGTCTTTCAATCAGAGGTTTTTTTTTTTTCCTGCCCAGAATCTTTTTAACCTAATTTTTTACTCAAATACAAAAAAAAAAAAATTACACTTAAAGATTGGAGTCATTCTCTTTGAGGCAAGAGCATATGGTCAACGATTAAGTCTTCATGTTGCATTAGATGAAGAGTATTTAAACCAAATTGGATTGGTAGACATCAATTTTTTTTTTTTTCTCAAAAAATAAAGAAATTTGAAATTAAAAATGTCATTAAATAGCTTTATAGAAATGAACCAACAGAAAGAAATGTTACAATGGCTTGCGATCAACATAAAGCATATTCAGTCTGTCAAAAGCCTGCTGTTTTTAGAATTGCATTTCGGTAATTTTTTTTAAAAAAAAATTCATCACCCAGACAAGACAAAAATTAATGAGTTTTTTTTTTTTAAAAAAAGACAAAAGAAGAAGATTAATGTTGTTGCTGATACTCTGGCAAATTCAAGAAAGCAAGTTCGTGATATAATGACCTCGAATGTTATCCCATTTCAATTTGTAATTAGCTTATTAAGAGTTTTAGAAACAATCGATTGGATTATTGAGAAACATTCTTCATCAAATAATCCAAGACTTCAAGAGATTGGAATTAATTGCTTTTACATTTTAACATCCAAGTACTTTTTCCTTCATTTTTTTCCTTTTTCTTTTCTTTTACCTTGAGCTAATTTTTCTTTTCAATATTTTTTTTTAGTCTTGATAAAACAGTCAGACTGTTTCCTCCAGTTTCACTCTTTTTAGAAAATGCTGTTGGAAGACTTGGAAATTATTTCCTCTCAACAAATCCACAAGTCATTTTTCCAACTACTTCTATTTCTTTTCTTTTCTTTTCTTTTCTTTTCTTGTTTTTGATTTTTTTTCTTTTTTTTCTGGATTTTTAGCAAGTGGACCAACTATTGAAAACAATGCTTCAAACCCCATCTGATATACCTATACTTTCTAAATTCTTTACTCCACATACAGTCCCAGAACAATTTTTTGATATGTTCAAAAAAATTTGGAGCTCACTCGATAATATTGGAATTGATAATTTGATCATCCTCCTTTCAAAATTCAAATTTGATCAATGGGTACAAATTTATTGGATTTTTTTTTTTTTTTTTTTTTTTTTTGAAAGTTAAATTGTTTAATTGAACCCAAATTAGTTACAATCAAAACCTCAACCACAAGCTAGAAGTGATTTTATTAAATTTCTTCATACTTGCTTTAGTAGGATTGGTTCACCAGACCAAAAAAATCCAATGGTTCAATTTTTTTTTTTTTTCTTTCCATTTGATCCTAAACTTAACAAAAACTCTTAGTCACAAGTCCTCAAAATCCTCTGCTCCAGTTATACTTCAATTTTAAAACCACATTTACAAGAACATTTCAAAGAAGCATGTCAACTTCTTCTTGAAAGTTGTCTCAAAAACAAAATTGATTCGCTAATCCTGAAAGAATTTTGTAAAATGATTGTGGATATAGATCAATCATTTAATAATTTAGAGAGAGGATTAATTGATATTGGTTCCATTCATTCTATTTCAATGGAATATATTCCAAAAGCTATTGAAATAATGAGTGAGATTCTTTTTGATCTTCGTTATTTTGAGGGACCTTTGTATAGTGGATTTTCTCCTTATCTTGATATTTTGGTGATTTTTTTTTTTTTTTTTTTTTTTTTTTTGTTTTTTTTTTTTTTTTTTTTTTTTTTTTTGGAAAAAAAGAAAAAGTTGAATATTAATTAAATTATTTCTCAATTATTTATCCTAGCTTCAGTTCATTATATCCTTAATTCTTGCACTCAGTTCCCCTCAATTTCCAATTCCACAATCTATGGATGGAAAGTTTATTTCTTTCTTTCTCTTTTTTTTAATTGTTAAAAACTTTGAAAAAAAAAAAAACTAATATCTCAAAATTGAACGAACTCACTAGTCTTCTTGTCTGGGAGAGTTTAGAAGCTTTCTTCCGTCCTTGGTTAACAACAATAACATCAGAAGATGTGAAATCGAGAACTGGAGGTGGATCAGAAATAGCTTTTCTTCAACCTTGGAGAGAACAAGATGATAAATTGGCTGCAAATGGTAAATCAATTATTCAATTAATTCTTTGAAAACAAAAATAATAACCTGAAAAAAAAAAAAAAAAATTTCAAAACTTTCAAGTTTTACGTGTGTTCATTATCCTCTTCAATAAGACTTTGTCCTCAAAAATTGGAAATTTGGAATTGGCTTGGGAATTTTATATATCTTTGGTTACAGTTTTCACCCAACCTTATGTTCTTAATGTTTCAAATACGTATTTTGGTCAACTTGCATGGAGTAAAATGTCGTTAACTGAAAGTATACTTAAAGTAAATATTTTTTTTATAAAAAAAAAAAAAAATGTATTCTTTATTTATGAAAAAATTAAAATTAATATGAAGGATATATTGGATTGGACAACAAACGATAACTCTCCATCTCAAATGGCTGTAGTTCGTTTCTTTATGTATGTGATGAATTCCTCAGCTTGGGTTGATGATGATGTTATTCCAGATGTTATTGGAATCCTATTAAATATTGCAATATCCTTATTAGAAAGATGGTCAAGGTAATTAAAAGTTTGAAACTTGTTCTTTCTTTCTAAACCCTTGAATACTAGGTTCCCAACTTCAGAACGTCCAACAACAATTGTAGATAAAATATTAAATATGAATTGGGGATTCTTATCAGTTGAAGATTATGACAGTATTGTTTCACCAAGAACAGCTATAAACTTAGAAAATACTAAACCATATCCTTGGAAAGATACAGAATCCCTTGAAAGTACTTTCTTTCTTTTTTTCCTGAAAATTAATTTTCTCAAGATATTAAATTAAATTAAATTAATAGGAATGATGTCTTTACTTTTGAAGGCAACAGAGTTTCAAGGAGTTCAAACTGACCAAGTTCTTAACCAAAGTATTCCAAAAATGGGAATTTGTGTAAAATTTCTAGTTTCTTTAATGGGTTCAGTAATTTATTCAGGAGAAAAAGCGATTTCTACTTTCCCAACACCTTTAAGTTTAATTGTTCAACGACTTTTATTGAGAATCGAAGAGGTGGGTCAAAAAAATCGAGTAGATTCATATCCTTTCCATGAAATGGTTTAACTTTTTTTTTTTTTTTTTTTTTTTTAAAAAAAAAAAACAAATTCAAATTCCTTAATTCTTTTTTTTTTCTACAAAACCTTAGCTTTCTGATATTATTTCTATTATCAATTGTTGTATCATTGGAAGTTCAATATTAACAAGTCTTTGGAATGAGATAACTAAAGTCATTTCTTCATCATATTTTGTAAAATTTGTTTTCTTTTTTTTTAATTCCCCCTTTTATATTTCTAAAACAAAATGCAATAAAATTCAAAGCTTCCGATTCCAATTCTAACAGCAGCTTGCCCACACCTCGCATCTACTAAACATATGACTTTAATGAATGAAATGTGCATTAAAAGATTTTTTGAAGTTAGTAAATCATCTGATGGTTCTTTTTCTTTTCTTTTCTTTTCTTTCTTTTTTTAAGAAAAACACAATAACTCATTTTTTTTTTTTTTGATAATAATAGCTTGGAATGCTATTTCAAGTTATCTATCCATACCAGAATTAGATGAACAAGAGTTTGTTCAACAAGCAATAGATCAACAATGTATTCTCACTTTAAATGCTTATGGGTAATTTTTTTTTTTTCACACCAATTTTATTTTGTTCAAAAATACTTAATCAATTAATTTATGATAGGTGGAGAAAATTAAATGAGGCTGGACATGAATTTCAAGAAAGGATAGAAATTGGGATTGAAATTGGAAGATGGATTCAAAATGTGACTGTTAAAGATGCAGAAGCTAGTGTCAAATTTGTTTTATTTTTGCTTCAATTCGCGAAGGTATTTATTTTATTTATTCACTTAAATTTGTATTTATTTATTTCTAGTTCAGAAAAAAAAAAAAAAAAAAAAAAAAAAAAAAAAATGATTCATTTATTAAAAAAAAAAAAAATTTGAATAGGTTCTCACTGAAGAAATTGCTTTTAAGAATCAAATTGATCGTTTTAAAACTTGTCTTGTGGTCTGATTTCATTTTTATTTTTCTATTTTATCTTTTTTCGTTTTTCAAAAACGTTCTCACCTACTTTTTTTAAAATAAATAAATAAATAAATAAATAAATAAATAAATAAAAGCCTATCATTCGACAATTATTGAAGTTATCAGAAGATAGAGAAAGTGAAGGAATCATGGGTGTTATTGGATTTGGAAGTAAATCTCCATATCCAATTAATTTTCGATTATTTGCCAGATCTTTTGCTTCTTTCTTAGCCCTTAGAACCAAAGAGCTTCCTCAACTTGAAAAAGATAAAGTTTCTGAATCTTTTGGTAATTTTTTTTTCTTTCTTTTAATTTTATTTTGTTTGTCTTGATGAATTTCTTTTCTTTTCTTTTCTTTTCTTTTCTTTTCTTTTCTTTTCTTTTTCTTTTTCTTTTTCTTTTTCTTTTTCTTTTTCTTTTCCTTTTCCTTAGCTGCTTTACAAAGAAGTAAAGATTATCAACAGTTCACCGAAAATCTTAACTTTGTATCCTCAAGAATATTTAATTATACTTATGGATTATCAGAATTTTCAGAATTCCTTGCAGAGCTTGTTTTAAGATTATTCCCAACAGAATTCTATCTTCAATGTTCAGTTTAATGTTGACATTTAAAATTTAATGTGAATTTTTTTCATCACTCCAAATTTCCTTGTAAAATAAAAGAAATAAATTCAAACTAACAAAGTAGATTATAACTAATTCGATTCATTTTTCTTTCTTTCTTGTTTTTACTTTGATTTTGCTTTTTATACATACAATTTACTCCATTATGAAAAAACTTTTGAAGATTCACTCAATTCTTGGTTTCTCATTAAACGTTTCTAATTTTTTTTTTTTTTTAAAAAAAAAGCAATTAAACATTTATGATTGATGTTTCGTTTATAAAAAAAAAAAAATTAATTATGATTAATTTTCAAAGAAACTTTTCTTACATATTGCCATCTTGTAAAGATAGGTTTAGCAACAAGACCAACTAACAGTATCAATGTCAAGAGAATATAAAAGATAATAATGATTCTTTCTTTTAAAGAATTACGAACTATTTATGTATGAAATTAAATTGAAATTAAATTGAAATTGAAATTGAAATAAATTGAATAAGACAACATTACCAAAACATTGAGCATAGAATAGTTCTTCAGGATCATCAAGTGAAGTCTCACATCCATTTGGAATGCAAAAGTCAATCACTCCACAATCATTACAATTTTGGATAGCAGTGATATTTACAACTCCATTACAAACACATTTACAAAAGGTATTCTCTCCAACACTTAACTTAAAATACATAAATCAATCAATCATTATAAAATTGAAATTGAAATAAACTTACTTGAAGGAATGTTATTAGAGCAACTAATAGAAGTGAAGATCCTTTCATTCTAATATTACAAAGTTTCACCACTGATTAATTGCAGTCACAATTCTTATAAATTCTAAAGTATTTTGGAGAGGAGATTTTAATATTGAGTGAGTATTGAATCAATCAGACTTGGTGAGGGAATCAGTTAATTGCTAATAAGAAAGAAGAGGAAGAAGAATAGTTGGGGGAGGAAGAGCAGTTCAACAATTCAAAATTAAATAAATAAATAAATAAATAAAAACTTCAACAACCCGATCTATAGACAATTAATAGAAATAGTCTTTTGTCTTCATAGTTTACAAAAATATCATTTCTTATTTATAAAGTAAGGATTTTCTATTCATTCATTTCATTTTCATTTTCATTTTATTTCTTTTTCTTTTTCTGAAAAACGAATAGATAGAATAGAGATAGCTGGAGATGGAAGAAGAAGACATTAAACCTCAAAGTGTAAGGACATCAACTCCTCAATGGAAGTTCTTATTAGCTAGCTCTCTTGCTGGAATAGTTGCAAGAGTTGTAACTCATCCTATGGATACTTTTAAAACTATCTCACAGTCACAAGGAAACCCTATCAATCAAATACAACTAAGGTTAATTCTCTCTCTTTAAAGATTCCTCCTTTATCATTTATTGAATTTTATTGATTTATTAATTTATGGATATTAAAATTGATTGTCTGTAGTACATTTCATCGACTTTATAGAGGATTACCAATTGCATGTTTATTTCATGCTCCTGCACTCTCAGTTTATCTATCAACTTATGATTATTGTAAGAATTATTTTGGAAGAACGTTTGGAGAGAATTCCCTTCATCATCCACTAGTTCATTTATCATCTGGAGTCATTGCTGAAGTCTTTTCAGGAGTCTTTTGGACACCTATGGAGGTTGTAAAACAAAGATTGCAAGTTTCAGCTTTTGAAAATACAAATTCTTTTAAAAATTCTTGGGATGTAGTAAGTTCGACATTAAAATCTGAAGGGATATTAGGATTATATAAAGGATATTTTTTAACGTTATGTGTTTTTGTACCCTATAGCATGGTGTATTTTATGATGTATGAGAGGTTAAAAGAATGGCAACAAAAACGTTTAGGAGTTCAATCTTTACCTTTCTATTCATTTGTAATTTCTAGTGCAATTGCAGGTAAAATTTTTTTTTTCTTTTCTTTTTTTCTTCTTTTTTTTTGATTACATTATTTCATTTTTAATTTCTGAATTTATTCCTTTGAAATTGTTTTTTTAGGAGCTGTAGGAGGAGGATTAGCCAATCCTTTAGATGTAATTAAAACACGGTGGCAAGTTCAAACAGCTGCAGTTGGGAGTGAATTCCATCAATCACATCCTGCATCTTTCCAACAATTGTATCGTCAAAAACCAAATTTAGATTCAAAGCGATTATATAAAAATCCATTAGATATTGCAATTAGAATGTATAAAGAAGAAGGAATTCGATGTATATTTTCTTTTTTTTTTTCTTTTTTTTTCTTTCATTTAAAATCCAAAATAAAATAAAAATAAAATAGCATTTGGAAAAGGAGCAATTGCTAGAATCCTTTGGATCGCACCTTCTGTCGCAATTTCAATGCCTTTATATGAACAATTCAAAATTTTCTTACGGACTTAATAATATTATTTTAAATATTGGATAATTTTGAAAAAGTGTGAAAATATGTTAGAATATATATTCCAAAGAGATTTTCAAAACTCTAATAGAAATAATTGATATAATCAATGTCAAAAGAATTAATTACCATTTTGTTCATTATTTTTTTCTCTGGTGGATGTTGCTAACAGTGAGTGATTGGACTCAAAGACCTGAGATTGATTAATTTAATCAATCAATTAATTAATTAAATTAGTGCCCCCTCATTTTTGAAATACTGACACGAATTCTAAATGCATCAATTAGAATGGTTCCTCCTCAAATGTAAGAAGATTGTTAATATTGGATATTATACAGATATTGTGAAGTCTTTTCTTAATGATTTCTCCATACGTTAGTTGATTCATCAGTTAACTATAATATGTAATATTATAGTTATTGGGAAGTTGGCTCCGTTTCCCTGAACCACTAATAAGCATCCTCGCCTTTTGATTGGCTTTTCTTTTTTTCTTTTTTTTTTCCGCCATTTTTTTTTTTTTTTTTTTTTTTTTTTTTTTTTTTTTTTTTTTTTTTTTTTTTTTTTTTTTTTTTT
>Ga0209960_1004676_pt1 | contig 10246 bp, 9 predicted proteins | sample ThiBiot_500_plan_2_FD_183947 | JGI IMG/M metagenome (GOLD analysis project Ga0209960, IMG submission 183947) | Wastewater bioreactor microbial communities from Cape Town, South Africa - Thiocy_expt_500_plan (SPAdes) | ecosystem: Engineered > Bioreactor > Thiocyanate-remediating >... | reverse complement strand
CGCAATTTTTATCGTTTTGGAATACACGTATTATTTATGTTTTTAATTAATTAATATAGTGCGTTTGGCGTATGATGACGCCTCTATTCAGTTCTACAACTTTGGACCTCGTGTTATGGCCAGATTCGACAATGCCATTCCCACGCCCTTCTCTTGCTTTGCTGCTGATTACAACACTGGTATGAACATCAAACAGTTTTAATATCATAATGATATGTATATATAATGAATAATGATTACAAATCATTTTATCGGCATTGTAAATTGACACACGCGCGCGTGTCAAAACTTCCCCTCGTTGTGTTGTAAAACCTTAAATTTTCCTTTTTAGGTAAAACTTTGGCTGGTTCTTGGGCAAGCAGATTGGGCCGCACGAACACTCCTCACTGGGATATTTGCGTTGACGACCAAGGCAACCACAAGGGCTCATATGAGTTCACTTACATCAATAGCTACGGCAACAACTTCACTGCGAAGGGTTTCTCCGAGGGGTGTGTAGAATTTTAACCACAAATATTTATTGTTAAATTACCAGACTATTTTTTATTTTATTTTTTTTTTGTGGGTAACCGTTGTGAACCACCTACTTTACGTGACAGTTTTGACGTTCTTTATCGTCGAGTACTAACGGCCCATATATAGGTATTGCTTCTACAACAACGCCTTCTGCTGGGTCGATTGGTTCGAAGACGCATCTGGCAGCAAGTCGCATGGCGGTTACATTTTGTCTTTGGGTTACGCGGATGCAATGTACGGAATTTACGATTATGGTACCGAAGAAGTCTACACGAGAATTAGCAGCGGGGATTCGTGTGAGAGAAACTCTAATCTCAAATACAAATACGCTCTCAACAGCAGCTCCAAGATCTCCATGACTTTGTTGCCTGTTGTTTTTGGTTTAGTGTTATTCTGGTAATTTAATTAATTTGTATTCTTGACAATTAGCAGGTATAATAAATAAAGCTTAATTAAAAAGTGATGCTTGTAGTTGATGTTTCCTAAGATCATAGGCAGCGCAAGGGAATGATGCATATATATACCACCGAGATAAATATTTGATTGGTTACACATTCGCTGTGGATAACAAATTTTTTTTTGAATTTCGTAAGTAGTGATCAATTTACATTTCAACATGTCATTATTTTACTTACAGTCCATTTGCATCCCCAATTCATGAACGTCAGACACGTGCTAGGCCGTAACAATTCTCACAACGAAGAATACTATTTGTTTTACGTTTCAACACGTATTACAGTTAATATAATACATTCTATGTAGTATTCGTGCTCTGTAAGGGATTCAAAGTGCAACGAAACGTCGTTGTTTGGTTGATTTGGCGAGATGAGCAATCGACCGGAGACAGACAGTGCTTGGTGTGGGCCTTTAGCGACATAAAATTTCTTAATGGATTGAGCCACGTTGATAAAGTAAGGAATTTCTTCTGGGAATGGCACTTGAATAGCGAAAGAATATTCGACTAGCCAAAATCCGATCGGTAACGACAACCTGCAGGCTTCTATTGATTCGAACATTGAAGAGTTTCCACGCGGGTCGCATCGCAGTACATTCATAAAGTGAGAGGTAAATCGTTGTTGATTTTGCCTTTCTGCGATCGTTTCATCTAGTTGTTTTTGTAATTGACAGATCTTTTTGTTTGACTCTAATAATAATTGCTCTAATCGAGTTGTTTCTGTCAAAGGTTGTTTTTCTAAATTTATCGTAATTGTTCGCTGACAAAATGTTTCCTTGACCTTAATTAAAACCTTCAGATCTTCTTTAATGGATTCCACTTGTACTAATATATTATTTTCGATTGTTTTATTCGCAACAATTATATTCACTATTTGTTCTATTGCTTGTAGACCATAATCCCTGTTACTAATTTCTTTCGCATGATCTTCGTCTATTTCCTCCGAAATCCAAACATTTTTATCTGCTGACTCAGCTCTAATTTTTATTTTCCTAGGGTGACTGCTTGCGTGAATAACTGAGAATGTGAGCTGTTTTGATGGGTCGATCTCCATTGCACGAGATAAAAATGTTGTAGAACAAAGTTTGTTGAGCACCACGCGTGTAAAATTCTATGCGATAGGAAGCAATAATCAGATTGACTGCCTATTTAACATGGGTAATCAAAAAGGAAAGTTAAGTTTATCAATCGGAGATGGCATTCTTCCAGATTTGCCGCTCGAGCTTTGGGAAGTGATCTTAATGAACACAGAAGCTAAGACATTAGCAATGGCAGTACCACAAGTGTGCAAAGTATTGAACGAGCTGAGTTGCCAAGACCGCATCTGGAAACACAAATTTTACGAAGAATTTAAGCCTCAAGAGGCTCCAGAACTTAAAGAAGATATGACTTGGAAAAAGTTATATTTTAAGGGTGAGTATTTAATTATTCTACGGTGTGAGGATGGTGATTGTTAAATTTACGATTTTATTTACCCAACTATCTATTAAATTTAACGACAAATTCTGCCTTAAAATATATTTGCGTTTGTGTAAAAATATTAATTTAGCTTTGTGCCTCAACTATTTTTTTTTTAAGTTTCTGTTTGTGAATCCGACAAAACGACTCATTTTTTTGCTTAGGAAAGGGTATATTATTCCCGTTGTGCGGAGTTCTTATAGGCAAGACGACAAAAGTACAACTCAAAGCTCGATCTGATGCAAAAGATAACGGCGATTACTTTACTATCGAAGGCATCAACTTTTGGGTTCATTCTCATCCCGATCAGTTAGTATTTAACGGCATGTATATAGCTAGAGGCATTTACGTCATTCCTCCGTGAGTATATTCGGATTTGCTTCCGAAAATTTGCGCAATTCAAAAAATTATGTTATGAGCTCTTAAAATCGAGCTGCATTTCGTATTTAATATGTATGATCACTTTAGTATAATATAATGACCGCGTTTAACTATTTTAAATTTATGTAATCCTGTATAACGAAATTTAATTTTTCGTACGCAGATCTTGGGGAAAGAAAGGCATTACTTGGAAGAAATCGTACGAGAAATACAAAATACTATTAAAGCAGTTATTCGGCAACGTAAGAGAAAGTCATCAGCCTCAATTTCGAGTGTGGCAACAGCAGCAGTGTTTTCAAGGCGAGTTGGTTTCAATTGCGAGCGAGGGCGGCGTCGAATATGAAATCAAATTCGGGTTTGATTATACCCCTGGTACGTTGTCAATATATATTTTATGTATCGAAGAGTTTTTTTTTTTTTTTAATAATTTGTATTTCGATTTGCTGTAATATTAGCACTAATATGTTTCGTATATTAGGGGATGCTAGGTCGCATAATACACTTTATAATATTTCTGTCATGTTGAGGAAATAATTTGGCAATTCGAGCATTAGATCTGTATTTCGAGTTATATAAAATATAAATTAGATAGTATTAACCCCAAATGCTTACTGTAGCAATAAAAAGAAACCCTTTACTCGATTTTATTAATCTCAATGCTTTGGAGCCTCGCGCGAGACAACGGATCCGTCAGCATTTCCAAAGAAAGCAACTTCAGCCATATTAATGAACAATCCAGTCTCAATAATCCCCGGAATCTGTTTCAATTGGTGCTCGAGTGTTCGTGGGTCTTTAATTTGACCAAAGTCTGCGTCGATGACAAAATTTCCGTTATCTGCGAGTACGTATTAGATCTGCTCGAGTTTGGTGAAAAAGCCCGCAGTAGTGGTTATTTAATGATAAGTATTAATAATTAAATGTAATTAATCTAATAAGAATAAGTTTTTAAATCAGGTAGAGATGCGTACCTGTTACGATAGGACCAGCTTTGCCTCCCTTGCACATTCTCAAAACTGGTTTGCCGCCTAATTTTTCTATCTTTTTCGTGACTATAAATATATTAATAATACTCTTAAATAAATGATTTTTAAGTATTTCGATCAATTCGCAAAATAATGTCTTTAAAGTATGTTAAGCATCAACTTGATAGCTATAATTATATATATATAATGTACCAGGTCTATAGGCTAACGGTAAGACTTCAATTGGCACGCCTTGCTTCCACTGCTCGCCAAGGACTGTTGAATTCTTTCTGTAATCAGCAACCACTATAAATGTCTTGGCACATGCAGCAACTATGTGGACATTTATTAATTTGCGATCATTTAATGATATTATTTGAATAATTTCAGATTTTAAGGCGGATCTGCATACCAATTTTTTCTTGCAATTGACAGCCACCTCCTCCTTTAATGCAATTAAGATGCGAGTCTACCTCATCTGCACCGTCAATAGCAAGATCTAATTCAGGATATTGGTCTATGGTGCCTAAAGGCAATCCCTAAAAAAAAAAAAAAGATGAAAAATTTAAGCAGATTCGAGCGTTAAAATGACTTACGCCTTGTTCGATGAGTTGCTTCGATTGAAATGAAGTTGGTACGCACGTGACGACCTTTAAATTCTCTTCTTTTACTCGTTGAATAAGTCTTTCGACTACGTAAACGACAGTCGAACCTGAACCAATACCCAAAGCCTAAAATATTAAGCAAAAATAGGGTATTAAAATTAAATTATATTGTTTGTAAGTATTAAATCGTTCTATAAGTTATTTGAAATGCGTTTTTAATTGATCTGAAAAAAAAATTGTCTTTTGACAGTGACAGAATTAGAAATAAAATGTTGATCGTATTATAACCATATTATAATAATGCTAAATTACCATTCCGCTCTTGATATATTTATCTACGACGGTGTAAGCGGCTTTCTTTTTCGCGTCTTCAACAGGATCTTGGGCGCTCATTTGTTTTTTTGCTCAAATAATAGGTTGTACAACTATATACGTTTCGTATTGCAAATTGTATATAAAATTTGGTAAAAAATCACTCTGTTTGGAAAGTTCTAGAAAGGTGGTGCCAAAATAATCTGTCAAATTTATTCGAGGACTGCTCAGCGCTGGTCATTATAACAACGCTCAAGTATGGAGAAATCGATGGAAGATAATAATATTTTCTATTTTGGAGAGTTACCGCTCGAAGTGCAAGAACACATCCTTTTTCATTGCGATGATAATGCACTCACAGTAACTATACCACGAGTGTCGACATTTATAAACAGGATAGTTACCAATGGTGCATGTATTTGGAGAGATAAATGCAGAGAATATTATACAGATTCAGATTGGGATATTATAGACCAACTTAAAAAGTTAGACGAGACTTGGAAACAATTTTATTTGCGCAGTGCGTATCATTATATTATAGTGGTTACCGAACGCCAAAACTTTTTGATAATTTAAGCATTTTGATTGATTTTTTTGTTAAAACAGGCAAAATTCTACTTTTTCCGTTTGCTGGCTTAGTCTTGGGCCAGACTAAATATACCGATATGTTGATCCTCCCTAATATACAAAAGGTGTCGGGTACTGGCATGGTTTATCAAGGATTCCCGCTCCATTTTTTGAACGGCAAACTTACTTCCATCGAATTGTCGAGATTCTCTTCAAAAATTCCAGAGTAAGTCTCATAATAGACTATATATTACAGTTAATATACACGTGCCATATTTTTACACTGAAGAAAATTTATAACATGTAGATCTTGTGACATGTCACTCTTTTCGTTAATTTATCTTGCTTAGAAATTGGGAAAGATTTGGTTTATCGTGGAATATGCCTATTAATAAATGTCGACAATTATTTGAACGGAATGCAACGTGTTTCCGAGAACAACTTTCCCTCGTTGCTATCAAAAAAGAATTAGATCAATTTTATCGCATAGAACTTGTTTTTAGAGAAAACGGTAATACGATAACGCAGTACGGTCTATGTACGGTGTTAATTTAGATTTAAAAGGTCTGAGTTCCATTTTCATCCGACGTCAGGTCCTTTCCACAGGCGCGTTCAACAGATCAGCTAAGATTCGCTAAAAAAAAAAAAACAATTTGGCAATCTAACGCCAAAACAATATTTGAAAGTAAATATAGGATCCGATTTAGCCCAAACAAATCTTTTCATCTTTTGTTTAATAGCGAGGGGAGGAAGGAAGTTATAGTTAAAAGATCGCGCCCGAATTGCAAAGAATTATTTCTCTAATAGCACATTAAGTCACAAAATAACGCTCGACTAACCAAATAGAGTTTAATATTTGTGTATATATTACAAACAGTCTAAACATTGTTCGTGTCCGCCACTCGTTCTAACGGCATATCCGTGCCATCGTGACTCGATCTCCGACTGCTCGTTGTTTCGTCCTCGGTGTAATTAGGAAACTATACAAAGTTAGAAGGGGATTCCTATTTATAAATAGGAGTTTGTGCGTACCTGCGATCCGCCTTTCGTGGCTGCGCGGTGCATTTTGTCAATAACATCCTCGGCTACAATGCTTGCTTGTTTATCTTCAAGAGCTTGATTTCTGTTATTACGCTTCATATGGTCAATATTAAATCGATCCTCGGCGATGTAGAGGAACCAATAGACGCCACCAAGGAAAATTCCACCGCCGACAATATTCCCAAGAAGTACTGGCAGCAAATTGCGGTACAGCCAATCACTAATAATAATGGCCCAGTTAATACGATATTAATGAGGATATCGCAAATAGAAAATAAAATGGATAAAAATTGAATGAAATTTCATTCCAGCACACGACTTTCACCCAACATTTTCTGGACTTACCCATAGTTTATGTTTGCACCGTAGAATATCGCAGTGTGTATAAAATACATATTGGCAACTGAATGCTCAAAGCCGATGGCTGCAAAAGTTGCAACGGGCAAGTACATGCCTATAATCTTGCCAGGAATGTCTTCTGCAGCAATGCCAATGTATATAGCCGCGCACACTAAAAAGTTGCACGGGATAGCTTTTAAAAATAAAACACCCCAATTGGCATAGACTTTTCCTGTACCAAGGGATTGAATGTACGACAGATGCGGGTCTGCCGAATAGAAGCCACTTCCATACGCAACGGCAGCCATTAAAACAGTACCTGCATAATTTCCGAAGAAGGCAAATCCCCAGTTCTTCCATAGATCAGACCACACAATTCTTCGACTTAACAAAGAAACAGTCATGAACATAATATTGCCTGTCAATAACTCTCCTCCGATCAATAAGATGAAAACTAGACCGACCTATAGAAAAAATAAATAGAATTATTTGCATCGAACGACGTTAACAAAATAACCGATCTGATACAAGATTTCACTACAGCGGTTAAATAAATATAAATTACGTCACTAACTTACTGGAAAGAAAAGGGCAAAGCAAAGCTTTCTTAAAAACAATTGCAGATTCTTATCCGCCAAGTCGAAACACCCTGCCATTGAAACCGTAATAGTACCGCCAAAGCCAACGTATACTAGATAATAATAATAGCGTTAGAAGCATATAATAACGTTAGGAATATCACATCGATTATTAAGATATCGGTAATTAGTATTTAGGAAAAATCTGTGGTTTCCGTTGCGATTTTTAATTGTTACCAGATCTAGACAAAAAATTTGATTTGAATATTTATTAAGTCGTAATGTTAATATTATAAAAAATAATGTGATTGACCTTCTTTTTTTAAAAAGAACTGGAAGTTATTACTTAAAAAGAAATCAGGTTTTGCTTACTGCCACCCATAATAGCGAGCATTAATATTCGATACCAAACCACAGTTGCTTTTTTTTGACCTGCTTCTTGAACAGCAAGGATAGCTTCATTCGGATTTTTGTAGATCTTATAATGGAAATCCTTTCGAACTAATTTGCCTTGAGAATCTCTATTCTGATGCTCCCAGCCTCTATTTTTCAAGCCCGATTTAGGAATCATTCTCGATCTAACCTGCCAGATCCAGTTCTATTTTGTGTGTTGTGTTATGTATTGCTGTTGATCACAAACAAAAAAAAAAAAAAAAAAAAAAGTGGTTTAAACTTACGATTTGGATATGGTCTTTAAATAGATTGTTAAAAAAAAACCGTTCATGATCGGTTCAAAAAATATTTATAAAAAACACAGACTTTAAGACTACATATGGGAGGCGATTTTTATTTATTCCTGTCGTATTAATACCCTCCTATCAAACATATTTGAGTCAGAGTGTCCTGGATTAGACATAATCTGCAACTGTTCTGTTTTCGATTTGCGCTCTGCGGAAGAAGGGGCGGTATCCATTACCTATTACAATTAGATAATTAATGTCAAACAAACACTTACCGTTCGTCGTGGAGTGATAAAAAATAGTTGGGCGTGATCCCGATCATCAACCGGAAAAGCTACGTGATTATTAATATCATCTACTTTTCATTACTCTATTATAGAGGAAAGAAACGGTAATGCTCATAACAAAAAGAAAGTACCAGAAACGCCGCCGTTCTAGATCATTGCCCGCCGAAAAAATTCAAATTTAAAATGAATATTATTTCCACCAATGAAGCTCATATTTAATCCATTTTGGCTTACCAACATTTCCAAGCTGAACGAGTCCTATCCTTGGGTATTGTGCCAAGATCGGCTTGTCAATTTCATTTTGTGGGAAAGGTACTACAGAGGCAGATTCTGTACCGGCGAGAATGTCATACACTCGCGAATAAGAATTATTTAATGCCATCTTATTTAGTATGTTGTGTGGTGGATCTTCCAAAAAAAAAAAAGAAAAAAAAAAACCTGTTCAAATGCCATTTATTATTTTAATCGTTGTCGTCCATCACCATACTATCCAAATTAAATAGCGAACCGTTATTATTTACATGCTTTTGGGCCAGATTATTATTATTTGGCAATGCTTCATTTTCATGTGGCGCGGCACTTTTTTTTGAGCTGTTCTCATTATTCATTTGTTTCTCTTTATATTGCCGACGACTCCCATGAACTCCATTACTCTTAATAGCGAAGATGTTATTTTGCTTCGTCGTCTTTTGCTCTTCTTCCTCGCTTGACGAGATCTCTTCGATCAGTTTGTTTTGATAGGCGTATTCATCTTCATCATCCTCAACTACAATGACATCGTACAACGATAAGTTTGATGTTACTGGATGACTAGTACGGTTTGGCTTATTGTTAGTGTTGTCAGTTGTGGTTGTGGTACGCTGCTTGTTGTAGATCACGTTAGGTTTGGATCCGCTCGTTAGCATCGAGTTTTGGTCCCACTTGTTGCTCACAAATAAAGTGTATCCATCGACTATAATAATGTTGTTGTTGTTCTCGCTCTCGTCATCAATAACGTTAATGACTTCGGTGGTAAATGTTGGTTTCTGCATTGGTGAAATTGCTCGACCTGACTCGGATCCAAACAATTCCGCTTCTTTTGCAGCCAATTCGTTCAACTCGGTGAAATAGTCGTGGTACACATTCCGGTCGTTGGCAAATAAGTATTGCACATCTTCTATTGATTGAACAGCCCCCTCTTTGGCATCGCTATATTCACCTCGTAGTGTTGTCTCTTGCGCCCGCGTATCTACCTTAGGTATTTCCACCGGTTGTTGCGCATCCAAAAGTGTGTGTGAGTAATCCTTGTCATCCAACCCTTCAATAAACGAGCGTACTCGTATTTGATTCATTAAATGTTGCGACATTAATTGCTATTAAAAGTCAGCACGAATGTTTTTTTGTTTTCTGTTTGCGTCTAACAAACGTACCTCAAGCGGATCCAGTTCTGTTTCTACACGCAGCGCAAGTTCTTTTATATACATTTGATGCTCTATCAAATGGTTTATCGCCTTTTGTAGTCGCGCATGATCGAGTGCTGAGGCCAATTCGAGATAATTGTTTTCAGTAATGTGCAGCACTGGCACGTCGCAATTGAACAAGAGTTTGACGCAAAGTGGACAATAACCGCGCAATATAATCGACACTAATTTCCAAGTCGGCAATGTCGCCAACTTGAGTCCTGGATAACCCCTACAAGAATTTTAATACCTATGAAATTCGCGGAAAAAAAATGCATGTTTCGTTTAGTATACGCGAGAATGCATATTACGCTTACAAAGAATTAAAACAGCGAGCCAATAATATAGAATTCGTAAAATGCAGTCACGACGGAATGAAATTGCCGCCAAAATAATAATTTAGCTACGTTCCACGTACCTGTATTGATAAGGTAAAGGCTGGCCAGGTCCGCGCCTTCGTTTCTCGTGTTTGATTATATCATCCAAGTCACCTCCAATGGTCCTCCGCCGTTTTCGCGGCTGAACTATTTCGTGGTCAAGGCCGTCATATCCGTCAAGGTCATCGCGCGCTCTTTTTAGTTCGCGCTTGACTTTCTTTTCTGATTTGACTCCTCGTTCAGTTTTAAC
>Ga0209960_1004675_pt1 | contig 10248 bp, 9 predicted proteins | sample ThiBiot_500_plan_2_FD_183947 | JGI IMG/M metagenome (GOLD analysis project Ga0209960, IMG submission 183947) | Wastewater bioreactor microbial communities from Cape Town, South Africa - Thiocy_expt_500_plan (SPAdes) | ecosystem: Engineered > Bioreactor > Thiocyanate-remediating >... | reverse complement strand
TCCAGGATACATTGGTTTCTTTTTCCTGTGTCAGTATTAGAATCGATGCAGTTAATAATTCTGTTGATGTCTTCTTCACTAAGAGTATCCGGCAGATAAAGCCCTAATTTTGGACCTTCCAATAGGGTTGCAGGATTATCATCCCTGTATTCTTCTTCCAGAAGGAATTTAAAAAATGCCTTGATAGAAGAAATACCTCTGGCTTGTGATCTTTCACTGATTTTCTTTTTGGAAAGCTGATAGATGAACTCCTGAAGATTCTGATAAGTGATGTTTTGAGGAGAAACTTCTCCTAAGTCATTAATAGCAAAGTTCTCTAACTTTTTGATGTCTCTGATATACGCATCAAGTGTATTGTCGGAGAAACTTTTCTCAAATTTTAGAAAATTTGAGAAGTCTGTAATTTTTTCTGACCAATCCATATTTGTGTTTTTATTATTTAAGAATTTTTATTTTTTCATGTATAATTATATAATTCTTGTTCTGTGATATTTAAAATTTCAATCCCGGCATTTGTTAGAAATTCTAATCCGCTATCATCAGAATAGCCTGTCATATAGACAACTTTTCGGATTCCGGATTGCAAAATCAGCTTACTACACTCTTTGCAAGGTGACATTGTTATATATAACGTTGCATCTTTACAAGATTGTGTGCTGCTGGCTATTTTGAGTATCGCATTGGCTTCTGCATGTAGGACAAACCAGTTTGTTTTTCCATTTTCATCTTCACAATTATTTTCAAAGCCGGAAGGTGTTCCATTATATCCGTCAGAAATGATCATTCTGTCTTTTACGATAAGAGCCCCGACTTTTTTTCTTTTACAATAAGAAAGATTTGCCCATTCGGTTGCCATTTTCAAATAAGCAATGTCAAATTTATTATAATTCATTCTGCAAATCTAATTGAAAACCGGTTTTCTTTTTTCAATAAATGCAGAAACTCCTTCTTTGAAATCCTCCTGAGAAAATAATTCTCCAAAATAATTGATTTCGCTGTCCATGCCATTGTCATTTTCACTTGCATTAACGGCTTTGATTGCTTTTTCAATTCCTGCCGGAGAATTTTTAGCAATTTGTGAAGCCAGCTCAATCGATTTTGGAATTAGATCTTCCAAAGAAAAAACTTCATTGACCAATCCGATCGACTTCGCTTTCTCAGCAGAAATCATTTTGGCGGAAAAAATCATCTCATTCGCAATTCCCTTTCCAATCAGTTTTGGTAATCTCTGAGTTCCGCCATAACCGGGAATTAATCCTAAGGTTACTTCCGGTAAACCTAATTTTGCATTTTCAGAAGCATATCTGATATGACAGGACAAGGCCAGTTCCAGTCCGCCACCCAATGCAAAACCGTTGATCGCAGCAATGACCGGTTTGTTGAGGTTTTCTATCTTTTGGAAAACCAAATGTCCTCTTTTTGACAATTCCTTTGCCTGCTCTTGGCTGAAAGCTGAAAATTCTTTGATATCAGCACCGGCAACAAAAGATTTTTCTCCACTTCCAGTTATTATAACACAGTTTACCGTTTTTTCTGATGCTAAAAAATCAAATACGTTATCAAGATCATTGAAAACCTGTGCATTTAGAGCATTCAGACTATCTGGCCTGTTGATGGTTACAACTGCAATTTTATTATCTATTGTTAATTTTATACTTTCGTAATTCATTTAAAAAAGCAAATATATTTCTGTATCTAAGCGATATAAAAATCTAAGTTAGAAATTTGTGCAAAATAAACAAAATATTAATGAATATTTAACATTTTAATAAATATTTTTTAAATCAATCTTAAAATGATGGCTGAAAATTTAAACAAATTAATTGAAAAAACCTTTAAAACATACATTTTTGCCATTCTTTTATTTGCTGTTTCTTGCGGAAGCAGAAGTTCAGCTGGCAGCATTTCAGGATACAAATTCACGACAGTTTCTTATTATGCAGATAAATTTGATGGGAAGAAAACGGCAAGCGGAGAAATATACAGACATTCTAAAATGACAGGTGCTAACAAAATGCTGCCTTTTGGAACAAAAGTAGAAATTGTTAATATAGAAAATGATAAATCGGTCGTCATTACTATAAATGACAGAGGTCCGCTTAAGCCTTCCAGAGAATTTGATGTCAGCCAGGGTGCATTTAAAAAAATTGCGAACCTGAATGAAGGGATCATTAAGATTAAATACAGAATTCTTAAATAATATTGCTTTTTTCATAGGTGATAAATGTTAAGAAATGATTCATCACATAATATTTTAAAAATGTTTAAATTTGCAATGCTTTTGAAAAAGCAGACAAATAAAAATCTTAAAAAAACAACATCAAGACAATGAGTTACATTTCATTTATCGAAGCAAGACAGATTCTAGATTCCAGAGGGAATCCTACTATAGAAGTAGATGTTTTCACAGAAAACGGAGCAATGGGACGTGCAGCTGTACCTTCCGGTGCATCTACAGGTGAGCACGAAGCGGTAGAACTGAGAGACGGAGCGCCGGAATTCTTAGGAAAAGGGGTTTTGAAAGCCGTTGAAAATGTAAAAGAAGTTATCGCTCCGGAATTAATAGGTCTTCCCGTTTTCGAACAAAATCTGATTGATGCTATAATGATCGATCTTGATGGAACTTCTAATAAAGGAAAATTAGGTGCTAATGCAATTCTGGGTGTTTCTTTAGCCGCTGCAAAAGCTGCAGCAGCTGAATTAAGAATGCCTCTTTACAAATATGTTGGTGGTGTAAACGCTAACACGCTTCCTGTTCCAATGATGAACGTAATCAATGGTGGATCTCACTCAGATGCGCCAATCGCTTTTCAGGAATTTATGGTAATGCCAGTAAAGGCAGATTCTTTCTCTCATGCTTTGAGAAAAGGAACTGAGATCTTCCACAGCTTAAAATCAATTCTTCACGGTAGAGGCTTATCTACTGCTGTAGGTGACGAAGGTGGATTTGCGCCAACTTTCACAGGAACTGAAGATGCTTTGGATACTTTATTACAAGCTATCGAAAAAGCAGGATACAAGCCGGGTGATGATGTTATGATCGCTCTTGATTGTGCGGCTTCAGAATTCTATAAAGATGGAATCTATGATTACAGAAAATTCCAGACTCCGGATGCCGCTCAGTTTACAAGCAGTGAGCAGGTTTCTTATTTAGCAGAATTAGCAAACAAATACCCAATTATCTCTATCGAAGATGGTATGCAGGAAAACGACTGGGAAGGCTGGAAATTGTTGACTGAAAAAATCGGTGACAGAGTTCAGCTGGTTGGTGATGATTTGTTTGTGACTAATGTTGAAAGACTTTCCAGAGGTATCAAAGAAAATACAGCTAACTCTATCCTTGTAAAAGTTAACCAAATCGGTTCTCTTTCCGAAACAATGGCTGCAGTACAAATGGCCCAGCAAAACAAATATACAACAGTGATGTCCCACAGATCCGGTGAAACCGAAGATTCTACAATTGCGGATCTTGCGGTAGCTCAAAACTGTGGACAGATCAAAACAGGATCTGCTTCCAGATCGGACAGAATGGCGAAATACAACCAATTATTGAGGATTGAAGAAGCTCTTGGAGAAACTGCAATCTTCCCAGGTTTGGACGCGTTCAAAATCAAAAGATAATTTTTAACAAAAATTTATAATTTAAGGCAACTGGAGTTTTTCGGATGCTTTTTATTTTTTATTCGATTGAAAATCAAATTGTTAATATTATAGATTTTTAGTAAATAATTATTTTTCTTGTTTAATTATTGCTATTAATAGAATCGATTGTGAGATATGACTTTTGTCAGTTGAGCATTTATGGTTTAATTCTTATATTTAGCACATAAATTTTAAAAAAATGTCAGATAATAAAGTTATATTAAATTACGACGGGAAGAGTTTTGAATACCCAATCGTAGATAGTACTATCGGTGACAGAGGAATTGATATTTCCAAATTAAGAGATCAGACAGGGCTGATTACTTTGGATCTTGGTTACAAAAATACAGGTGCTACAATCAGTGAAATTACATACCTGGATGGTGATAAAGGAGAATTGTTCTACAGAGGTTATCCCATCGAGCAGATTGCTGAGAAGTCTAATTTTACGGAAGTAATGTACCTTTTGCTTCATGGTAATTTACCAACAAAAGATCAGTTCAGTAATTTTGAAACAGGTATCAAAAAATATAACTTCATTGCAGAAGAAATGAAAAGAATCATTGATGCTTTTCCTCGTTCTGCGCATCCAATGGGAGTTTTATCTGCATTGACATCTGCTCTTACTGCATTCAATCCAAAAGCTGTTGATGTAAAATCAAAAGAAGAAATGGACCTTGCTGCGGAACTGATGTTAGCAAAATTCTCTCATCTGTGTGCATGGACTTACAGAAAAACTCAAGGTCTGCCATTGAATCACGGTGACAACAATCTCAACTATGTTGAGAACTTCTATAAAATGGCTTTCAGACTTCCTTACGAGGATTTCGAAATTGATCCTGTTGTTGTAGAAGCCTTAGACAAATTATTGATTCTACACGCGGATCACGAGCAAAACTGCTCCACTTCTACTGTAAGAATGGTTGGTTCTGCCCACACAGGATTGTTCGCGTCTATATCTTCCGGTGTTTCTGCACTTTGGGGACCGCTCCACGGTGGTGCAAACCAGGCAGTTATCGAGATGCTTGAGTTAATTGAAAAAGATGGTGGCGATGTTTCCAAATATGTTGCAAAAGCGAAAGATAAAGAAGACAGCTTCCGATTGATGGGCTTTGGACACAGAGTTTACAAAAACTTTGACCCAAGAGCAAAGATCATCAAGAAAGCAGCTGACGATATCTTAGGAAAATTAGGAATCCAGGACAAAGCACTTGACATTGCGATGCAGTTGGAAAGAGTTGCTCTTGAGGATGATTATTTCGTAGAAAGAAAACTATATCCGAACGTAGATTTCTATTCAGGGATTATTTACAGAGCGTTGGGTATCCCAACAGAAATGTTTACTGTGATGTTCGCATTAGGAAGATTACCGGGATGGATTGCTCAGTGGAAAGAAATGAGACTGAAAGGCGACCCGATCGGAAGACCAAGACAGGTGTATCAAGGTGCAGAAAAGCGTGATTACGTGGACATTGCCAACAGATAAAAAATATAAAATTCAATTATAAAATCCTCGAAATTAATTTTTCGGGGATTTTTTTTCGGGAATATTGTAGTTAATCTGATAATTTCTCCAGCAATCGGGCTTTCGCAGGTGTTATTAACTAAAATAAAATATCCCTGATTTGAATCCTTTAATTATATTTGCCTGATTCTGAAATTATGAAATTAAATATCAAAAACGAAACCGGAAGACTGAAGTCCGTAGTGCTTGGACAGCCGAAATCAAATGGCCCTGTTCCTACTTTGGAAGAAAGTTACGATGCAAAATCCTATCATACTATCGAGAATAATATATATCCAAAAGAAGAAGATATTATCTTGGAAATGACGGAATTCGAAAAAGTGCTGAAGAAATATGATGTAGAGGTTTTCCGACCGAAAATCATCAAAGATTACAATCAGGTTTTCGCAAGAGACGTTGCTTTCGTAATTGAGGACAAAATGATTATTTCTAACATCATTCCCGATCGTGCAGATGAGCAGGAAGCTTACAGGCATATCATTGATAAAGTATCCTGGAGAAATATCATCAACCTGCCGGAAACAGCCCATATTGAAGGTGGAGATGTCATCGTCTGGAATGGATTTTTGTTTATCGGAACCAGCTACAGTCCGGATTACAGAAATTTGAAAACAGCCAGAACAAATGAATATGCTATCGAAATTCTGAAAGAATATTTCCCAAAAAAGAGAATCATCGACCTGGATTTGAGAAAAAACGATACAAAACCTTACGAAGGTATTCTTCATTTGGATTGTACGTTTAATATTGTTGGCGAAGACAAATGTATCATTTATAAAAACGGATTTGTTGATGAGTCTGACTATCAGTTGCTTTTGGATATTTTTGGAGAAGAAAATTGTTTCGAAGTCAACGATAGAGAAATGTTTGAGATGAACCCGAATATCTTCTCAATTGCTCCGGATGTTGTGGTTTCTGATAAAACTTTCACAAGACTAAATCATCATCTAAGAGACGAGTGGGGAATGACTGTGGAAGAAATTCCTTACCGCGAAATTTCTAAAATGGGCGGTCTGTTGAGGTGTTCAACTTTGCCTTTAGTTAGAGAATAATAATTAAGATCATTTCAAGCAAATAAAGCAAATTATGCTGGTTCTTCAAGATAATTTACTGAATCTGAAAAATTAGCGAGAGCCATAAATTTATATTTAAAGTAAATATGCAGACTACAGATACAGTTTTAATGATAGAACCCATTGCTTTCGGGTTCAACGAGCAGACGGCGGTTAATAATTATTTTCAGGTTCAACAGGAAGGGAATGTTCAGGATGAAGCTTTGAAAGAATTCAAAGCCTTTGTTGAAAAATTGAGAGCAAAAGGCATTAATGTCATTACCATAAAAGATACGCTTGACCCTAAAACGCCGGATTCAATTTTCCCGAATAACTGGGTGAGTTTTCACAGAGACGGGAAAGTAGTTCTTTACCCGATGTTTGCTGAAAACAGACGTTTGGAAAGACGCGAAGATATCATCAAACAAATCAAAGAGCAATTTACTATCAACGAAATCATCGATTATTCTGACATTGAAAAAGACAATAAATTCTTGGAAGGAACAGGAAGTATGATTTTTGACCACGATAATAAGATTGCTTACGGTTCGGTTTCGTTGAGATTGGATGAAGATTTGTTTAGAAAATTCTGTAGCGAGTTTGGATTCAAGCCTGTTGTTTTTCATTCTTATCAAACGGCTGGTGAAGAAAGATTACCAATTTATCATACCAATGTGATGATGTGCGTTGCGGACAGGTTTGTAGTGATTTGCTTAGATTGTATAGATAACGAACTGGAAAGGGAAAAAGTTATTGAAACGATTAAAAACTCGGGAAAAGAATTAATAGAAATCTCCGAAGACCAAATGCAACATTTCGCAGGCAATATGCTTCAGGTTCAGAATAATTCTGGAGAGAAGTTTTTAGTAATGAGCCAAAGCGCCTACAAATCTTTAAAGCCAGAACAAGTTTCTGCCATTGAGAAATACTGTGAAATTATTTACTCCGATTTGGAAGTGATAGAAACCAACGGCGGCGGAAGTGCCAGATGTATGTTGGCTGAGGTTTTCTTGCCGAAGAAATAAAATCTTTTTAATAGAAATAAAAAATCCCGAAGACGTTCTTCGGGATTTCTTTTGAAAATAATGATTTGATAAGAAAATATAATGTATGTTATCTGGTGCGGTTTTTAATGTCTTTGTCTGCGCTGCTGATATCCCGGATTTTCTGAACTTTTTTGTTCCCGAAATTATAAGTGACGCTGAAGTTCAGACCTTGGTTATATTGATTTTGATTGATGTAGTTGAAGTTGCCATTGTCCTGATAATCGGTAATCACCACTTTATTCGTTTTCAGAATATCATAGATTTCCAGGGCAAAAGTCCAGTCGTTCCAGACTTTTTTGATGTTGGCGTCCAGGCTCATGAGAGATTTCAGCCTTCCCAATTCGATTTGTTGGTTATCAACATACCAATAGTTCACGCCTAAAAACCAGGTTTTGTTTTTGTCTAGTCTCACAGTATTGTTGGTTTGAATCAATAAGCTGTTAGATTTGATTTTGTTGACATAATCCGGGAAAACGTCACCGGTAATCGGGTCTGTATTCAGGAAACCGTTGTTTACATTTCGCTGCATTCCGATATTGAAATTGGAGGTCAGATATTGTTTGAAGAACGATTTTTGCATCCCGATCATCGCGGACATCTCTTGCTTGTCTCCGAAGTTGGTTCTGATGTATCTTAGCTCTTTATAATTTATTCCATCTTTCACAATCTCTCTTTGTAAAGGGACTTGTGTAATCACATTTTTCGTAAATGAGTGATTGATGATCAGGAAATAAGAATTCTTGAACATATAAGTGAACTCATTGGTGTAAACCGAAGACGCTTTCACAAAAGGGTTATTCTGAGTATAATTAACATCTGTCAGTATATTTTTAACGGGATTCAGTTCCCAGAAACTGGGCCTTCTCATTCGGCTGGAAAAAGCGTAAGAGATGTTATTATTATCATTGATAGCATAATTAAGGCTTACATAAGGAAGAAAATTGTTATAATTTCTTTCAATATTTCTGAGAGATTCGTTTTTTGTATTGTCTGATTTACCGACACTATTCGTAATCTCGTATCTGCTACCGATTTTTCCCGAAAACTTATCTGAAAATTTCTTTTCCAATGTCAGATAGACTCCGTAGATATTTTCGTCATATATAAAATGATTCGGATTTTCTTTTGGATTGTCGATTCTTACGCCGTTTTCGAACAGTTCGGCAGGATTACCGCTGGCATCAAAAACAGTTGTAGTGCTTTGCGTATCGTTGTCGGTTTTTGTCTTGTTAAAGTTTCCTCCAACCGAAACAGTGAAATCATTTTTAAATTTCTTGATATAATCGCCCAAGAAAGAAAAATTATTGATAACCTGGGGTGTGCTTTGTTTAATTTCAATGGTTGGATATTGACTTAAGTTTTGAAATATATCGGAGTCAAAAGTTTTGTTGTCCGCATTTTGAAAACGTTTGTAGTTGAGATAGGCTGCATTCAGATTTAATTTGCTTCCCAATGTGTCAGTTTTCCATTCATAATTCAGGTTCAGGGAATTATTGTAAGAACGGGCATTTTCCAGGTTTTTAGTATAATTATATTTAGTAGGTAATGCTACATCTGCATCATTTTTTGAATTAATGGTATTGAATAAATTGGATGTAGAACCATAACTTCTGTTCGCCCAGGAATTCCAGGTCAAAGCAAGATTACTATTGTCATTTAATTGATAATCGATATTCAGATAACCACCTAAGTTTTTGTTGGGATCGGTTACTCGTCCTTCCGACTGATTGCTAGCTTTATCATTCCCGTTTCTCAGGATATAATATTGCTCCTGGATGTTTTCGCTGGTGTTGATATTCGCGCTGATTCCCAATTTATCTTTCCTGTAGTTGAGCGAAACACCGGCGTAAGTGGAGTTGTAATAATTTTGTGAATTTCCCATTCTCATATTGCCATTCAGTCCGTCGGTCATTTTTTTCTTTAAAACAATATTGATAATTCCGTCAGAAGATTCTACCTGATATTCACTTCCTGGAAGCGTAATCACTTCGATTTTCTGAATATTTTCTGCCGGAGTATTTTTCAAAAACTGAGTTAGAGATTCCGCATCCATATTGGTTTTTCTGCCGTTGATATAGATGACGGCATTGTTTTTTCCAATGATTTTCAGAGTTTTATCATCAGTCGAAGAAACAAGCGGCGTTTGCTTCAACAAACTGAATGCTGTATTACCTTTTGCGACAGGTGAAGCAGCTACATCATAAACAAATCGGTCGCTTTGTTTTTTGAAAACTTGTTTGGTTAAGGTAACAGCTTCTATACTTTTTGTTTCAGCAGAATCTTTTTTAGGTGTTTCCTGAGCATAGATCAATCCTGAGAAAAATATGGCAGCGATGAGAGTTTTCGTTTTCATAATTTTATTTTTTGAGAGTAATAGTTTATTTTTTTTTCTTGATTAAGTTCTGGAGCGAATCACATCGTTAGCCGATTTCACTTCTCTTGCTTTTTTCAATTTTTGATTCCCGAAGTTGTAGGTTACGTTGATGTTCAGTTCTCTTCGGTATTGGAAATTTCTTACAGTGTTGTAGCTTCCTTTAGCTTGTATTGTTCTTATATCATCGATATTCTGATTAAAGATGTCATTGAACTCAACCAGGAATGTGAAATTTCCCATAATTTTCTTGATGTTTACGTCAAAACTCTGTTGTGTGTAGAGTTTTCCCATTTCCACTTCTCTTGTCGGCATCAGCCAGTAATTAACGCCCAGATACCAGTCTTTTTTCGGGGATAATCTTATCATATTGTTGGCCTGAAAGAAAGTGTTCAAGGTTTTCACATCGATAATGAATGGCTCTAATGTTTCTGTGTCTCCTGGAAGTAGTTGCGAAGTTGGGTCATTTGTTACACCACCTTTGAAAGTCGCATACTCGAAGTTGGCGGAGTAGTTGGTTGTCCAGATATCGCCAAACCAGCCTTTGTTCATCCCTAGAGTCAATCCAATCTGCTTATTGTTGCCATAATTGGTTCTGATGTATCTTAGGAA
>Ga0209960_1004674_pt1 | contig 10253 bp, 11 predicted proteins | sample ThiBiot_500_plan_2_FD_183947 | JGI IMG/M metagenome (GOLD analysis project Ga0209960, IMG submission 183947) | Wastewater bioreactor microbial communities from Cape Town, South Africa - Thiocy_expt_500_plan (SPAdes) | ecosystem: Engineered > Bioreactor > Thiocyanate-remediating >... | reverse complement strand
CCTTTTCCTATTTATGATTTAAATTGTCAACAAAAGTTTAGCCAGAAAAAAAAAAAGAAAGAAATGGAAATAACCTGAGCAACTTCGGGGGGCTAGATTTTTATTTTTTTTTTAAAAAAAAAAAAATAATAATTAAAGAAATTGAAAAATGAAAGAAAAAAAAATGATGACCATATATAAAGGAGTCCCTCGTAAAAGTTCTGCACTAAATAATTCTGATTTCTTAACTGATAAACCAAAATCTGCTAATTTTACAGTTCCATGAGTATCAACTAAAATATTTTCAGGTTTTATGTCACAATGAATAATTTGACGACTATGTAAGTAAGCAAGTCCTTGAAGTATTTGCCTACTATAATTTCTAGTTGTATCATAATCTAACTTTACAAATGCCTTGATTCGATCTCTAAGTGATTCGTTCATGTATTCCATGAATATATACAATTTTTTATCACTTTTTTTTTTTTTTTTTATTAAAAAATGTTTTTGTAATAAATAAAAAAATTAAATATTCTTACTTTTCCATTAACTGAGAACCAAAATATCTAACAATATTTTCATGATTGAGTTCTTGAAGAAGCTTAATTTCTTTCGCAACTTTTTCTAAACGAGAAAGGTATTCCCCTGAATCTTGTTTATTCATAGAGTCACTTAATACAAATTCTTTTGCTGCCACATAACTTCCCTATAATTTTTATTTTTATTATTTGATTAAAATTATTGATTCATTTAAGAAACAAGAAAAAAAGTAAATAAATAATTTTAAACAAGAAACATACTTTTCCTTCAATTAAACATTTAAATACTTTCCCAAATGATCCACATCCAATTTCTTTTCCTTTTTTCCATTTAAATTGTGAAGTTGAAATTGATGAAAGTGGACTAGAAAGATTTGGATTTGAAGGGGAATTTGGAGATTGTGGACTAAAATTTGAAGAATCAGATGAAGATATTGATACAGAGCCTTTATTTGGAGTTAAATATAAATTTCCATTCCCTTCCATTTCTCTTTTTCTTTTCTATTGAAACGTTTGATAACAGAATCAAACAAGATTCCTGAAAAAAAGTTTCACGACCCAATTCCTTCAACTTTTGATTTTCCTTTTTTTTTATTTTGAAATTTTGAAATTTCTTGAAAATGAAACAATTTCTAGATATTTGAGAGTATATTAAAAGAATCAAATGAATCAAGTGAATCGCAATTGTAGAGGAATCATCAAGATAAATTACAAATTACAAATTTCATTTTTTTTTTTTTGGGTCAAAAAAATGAAAATTATGAACCTCTAAACTTCAGTAATTATTTCCTCAATTAATTCACAGCAATTGTAATTTTTCAATACAAAAAAAATGTTACAGAGGCACACTATAATTCATTAAGAAAGGAATTGTAATTACAACACATGAAATATAAGCATAAACAAATAAATAACTTATTAAAAAAAAACCTTTTATAACAAACTGAGTCAGGTCCTTCCAACAATTCCAGCTCCAATTAACCTATTAACCTATCAATAACAATAATTTAGTAATTTTTATTAAATTAACAACATTTTCAATTCATTCATTCATCATTTTTCTAATTTGATTGACTTCCCTTAAAATCAATTAGAAAATCAATTAGAGAAGAAAAAAAAAAAATTCTTTTTTTTTTCTCATTTTTTTGCCAATATTATAACAATAAAATGAATTTTTTTTTTTTTGCACAAAATGAATTTCTAAATCCATAAACATCAGTTCTATATTATTGAAGAGTCTAATCATGATGATTTTGATTTTGTTAAATGCTTTAAAGCATTGGATGATTTCCATTCAGCTCCAATAAGAAAAGAAAAAACGATGTCTGGAATAAAAAATAGATTGTCCGCAGATTTATTTGAAATATTTTCCAGACAAGATTTTGTTTTGTTTGTTATGAAATTAAGAAAAGGAAAAATTGGGAGCGAAAAAAAAAAATGGCAGAAAAAAATGGTGGAAAAAAAATGGCGGAAAAAATGAAACAGACTTTTCCACTCTCGCATCATTTTTTTTTTTTCTTTCTTTCCTTGCTCTTTTTTGCTTAATTAAGTTATTGGGATTGCATGTTTCACAATTAAGATTTTCTTTTTTGGGTTGCTTTGATTGATTGTGGAGTCATGTTCATTGATTGATTCGCATTGCTTTGATATTTTAAAGAGAATTAGAGAATCTTTGAAACTTACATGAATTTCGACCTCATTATTTGGTTGACTTTTTCAAAGTTCTCTCCAAAATTGTTAAATATTGATATCTCCACAATTCATTCATTCATTCACTTTTTTTTTTACTATTCACAATTATTTTGAACTTTTTTTTTTTCTTTTTTTGTCAATAGGATGAAGGGAATCTCATTGTTGGTATTACTTTCAAGTTTTCTTTGGACATGCAGTTCACTTCAACTTGCATCGTCTTTAGGTTCTGACTTAACACCAAAATCAAGAGCACCATTTACCTTTTTCCATTTGGGTGACTCTCAAATTGGAATGAGTGAAGATGGAATTGAAAATGAAGTTGCAAGATTGAAATTAGTTGCTCAAGTAATTCATTGATTCTTTGACATTTTGTTTTTTCTTGTCATTGAAAGGTTAATTTTTTTTCAAAAAAAAAAAAAGGAAGCTAATAAAGCAGGAGCATTGCTTGCTTTAATTGCTGGTGATATCACAAATGATAGAACTGAAGAACAAGTTTCTTTCTCATCTTTTATATTTCTTTGATTTCTTTTTTTCAAAAAACAAAAACAAAAACAAAAAATTCAAAAAATTCAAAAAATGAATAGATAATAGGAATTTATGAAGGTTTAGAAGAATTTAATATGCCAGTTGCACTTGTCCCTGGAAATCATGATGTTTTTGATATGGTCACACTTGAAAATTATCGAAAAATTTATGGTCAACATGACTATTATAATTTTGCAGCTTATAATGTTGAATTTATTGCATTAAATTCAATTACTCTCATTTCAAATCTGACAGAATTTGAGGCCGAAACAAGGAAACAATGGGAATGGGCTGAAGCAACACTTAAAAGAGCTCGAGATTTGAATAGAGATCATATCATTGTTTTCATGCATTATCCTCCATTTAATGAACACGAGTTTGAAGAGGAAACATATTTCAACTTCCCTCCAGCCCAACGAGCAAGATTCCTTACTTTAATGAGAAACTATGGAGTTAAAGTAGTTTTGGCTGGACACAAACATGAAACATTTCAAGTTGCAACTGATGATGAAGAGGTCATGATTTATGTTGTTGGAGGAACTTCTGCAGTTTTTGATGATAATGGATTTGGTTATCGTGAATTTTCAGTTATAGATTCCAATCCTCTTACTCAAACTTATAAAAATATTTTATGGGAAAAGTATCGTTCAAAAAAACCAATGGAATGCCCATCAATTTTCATGAACAAAAAAATTGTGAAATAAAATAAAATAAAATAAAATAAAATAAAAAAATTGAACAATTTAATTCATCTTCCTTTTGTTTTTTGAAATAAAACATTACATTTACAAATACAAAATTGAACTTGATTTTGTTTCAATTATTACAATCTTTCAATCCTTCTCAAAGGTTTCTGGCATTTGGGAGTTAGGATTCGAGCTTGAGTCAGATTTACTTTGAGAGTAATTGACGCATCTTTTTTTTTCGAATTTTCGATAAGAAACTTTCATTCTTATTTTCTCATCATTTTTCTCATTTTTTTCTTTTCTTTTTTTTTACAGGAAAAAAATCAAGATCTTGAAGGACAAAAAATACAGAATGAAATCAAATAAAATAAAAATGCAAGAAATATTCAAGAAATATACTTGATCTAAGGGTTTTATTGCATTTGAAATAATTGTTCTTTTGATGGTTGTTCTTGATTTTCCCAAAGCCTCTTAATTTTATGTTTGAGATAATCAAATTCATGAGTGAATGGGAAGGTAACAGCTGTGATAAAACATGATATCGCTGAACTTGCCAATGATAAAGTTACAATTGCATCTGCTTTTCCTAATCTACTTTGAAATATTCCTTGAGTTATTAATTGAGGAAAATCTTCAATAAATGTCTTGATAATAAAGTAAATTGTTAAATATCCTGCATAATCTGAAACTTCAATCACTTTTCCTTCTTTCAAAAATAAATATTGAGTTACCAAATGAAATGTTTCAACTCCATTGGCTGATAATAATGATACTACTGTGAAAAATGAAAAAATTACAAAATTATTGTTATTTTCGGTTGAATTCAATTTCTTTTTCCAGGCAACTAAAAAGATTCCAGTACAAATTGCTGCTAAACTCCAAGGTAATATTGTAAATATTAAACTTGACCAAAAGAATCCAAAATTATTATTTTCAACACCATAATCATAAGATTGAATAATAAAGAAGATATCTGTTAATAAATCAAATATTCCTAAACATGACATCAAAAATCTTAATAGAAAGAAGATCCAACTCTTTCTAGTTTCTTTATCTGCTTTTCTTGCCTGAGTGAATATTCCAACACATACTAATAAATAAATAATAAAGATTGGACCTAAAAAATAATAAACTGTTAATTGATCAACTGTTGAATATTTCTCCATTTCACAAATATCTCCTTTAAATTCATCTTTACAAATACATTTTGCTGAATCATTATCATAATCAATTCGACATTCTCCATTGTTTAAACATTTTTTTGATCTACAATCTTTTTCCTTTTCACAAAAATCTCCTTCATATCCAGTCTTTTGGCAATTACAATATGCAGTATCACTTTGTGGAATGGTAACACACTTTCCTTCTCCACATCCATTTTTCCTACAATCTTCTTTTAGAATTTGACATCTATCGCCTTCATAGCCTGGTAAACATGAACATTTTCTTGTATCATTTCCCAATTCAATGCATAATCCTTGAAGACATGTTAAGGTTTTACAATCATTTTTTGATATTTCACAAGATTCACCTTCATAACCAGTTCCAAAACAATCACAATAAGCTATATCATTTTGTGAAACAGTAATACATCTTCCAATTCCACATCCATTTTTTCTACAATCTTCTTTTGGAATTTCACATCGACTTCCTTCATAACCTGGTAAACATGAACATTTTCTTGCATCATTTCCTAATTCAACACATATTCCTTGAAGACATGTTAAGGTTTTACAATCATTTTTTGATATTTCACAAAAATTTCCTTCAAATCCAGTTCCAAAACAATTACAAGACGAAATTCTGTTTTGAATAACACAATCACCCCCATTTTTACATGTATTTGGAGTACATAATTCACATTGTGCCCCAACAAATCCAAGAGGACACAAACAAACAGTTTTATTCACTCCATAATCAATACATGTTCCTCCATTTAAACATGTCACATTTGCTACACAATCATTAATATCATTTTCACAAAATGGTCCTTCATATCCTGTTCCATCACACTTACAATATGCTGCACTTGTATCTGTTTTATCAATACATGTTCCATTATTTGAACACCTCAATATCTTACACCCTTTTATTTATGAATTTATTGTTTATTTATTTTAAGTTACTGAGAAAAAGAAGAAAAAGACCTTGGAAATCAATATTTTCACAATACTTTCCAGTAAACCCAGCACAAAAACATCTTTCAATATTTTCTCCAGTTGATTGGGCACAAATTTGATTATTATCACATTTTCCTTCTCTAATCAAACATGTTGGTTCACATACTTGAATAATATTCCAAGATGCTGTGATTTTATCATCATTTAATAAACAAATTGCTTCTCCTTGCACATTTGGAATTGGTGAATAAGGTAGATCACTTTGAAATACATAATAATTCGGTGCGCAAGTTGAATATTCTGTTTTACCAATTTCTGTTGATTCAAATTCACTTCCATTTAATGATAAAGTTGGGCATTTTACCTCTAGTTTTAAATTTATTTTAGTTCTAACTTTTTTTTTAAAAGAAAAAGAAGAAAAAAAAAGAAGAAAAAAAAAGAAAAATACTTTGACAAATATTCAAAAGTTCATCTACTTTGAATCCATAATCACAAGGGAGACAAGTTAAATTTCCAAGATTTAGATAATGATTAAACGAAGTACACTTACAATCAATTATCGATGAACTTGCTAAACCAATTGTTGTGTTTTCAGGACATGGAAGACATGTTGTCTCATTAAAAGAATATTCATTTTCGGCGCATGGAGAACATTCAATTCCATTTCCATAATATCCTGGTTTGCAATGACATTCATAACTTCCAATTGTGTTTGTACAAATTGCTTGAGCATTACAGCCTCCATTATTTATTGAACATTCATTAATATCTATTTCAATTACCAAGGTCCAATTTCGAAGATCTAATTAAATAAAAACAAAAAAAAACAAAAACAAAAAAAAAAAAAGAACCATCACAAGAACCAGAAATTAAACCCCAATTCCCAGTTGAGCCAGATTGAGTGCATGTTCTTGAAATTGGACCTTGGTAACCACTAAAACAGCTACCATTGATTACTTGTCCATTTGCTAATGTTTGATCCCATTCTGCATTTTCATCGTTTGGAATTGGTGAGCAATAAACAGCTAAGCATTTCTAATTAATCTAATTTCAAAATAATTAAAAGGCAGATTACCATCACAAGAACCAGAAATCGAACCCCAATTCCCATTTGAACCAGATTGAGTACATGTTCTCGAAACTGTACCATAATACCCATTAATACAGCTACCATTAACTATTTGTCCAATCGCAAATGTTTGATCCCACTCTGCATTTCCATCATTAGACTTTAATGGACAATAAACAGCTGATTATTTTAATATCATGATTTACTTAAGGATATGGTTGAAAGAAAATGCTCAAGATATAAAAAAAAATTACCAGTGCAAGAAAATCCATTTCCAGAGTAACCAGTTTTACAAGTACAAGTAAAACTTCCTTGTGTGTTTGTGCATGTTGCTTGAGCATGACATCCTCCATTGTTTGTTGCACATTCATTAACATCTAAATTGAAAATAAATAATAATAAGTCCAAAACAAAATAAAAAAAGAAGGTGAGAAAGGAAGAAAAGAAAAAAAAAGAAAAGAACCTTGACAATTTGGGTTTTGATAACCAGTTAAACAATTACAAGTATAAGAAGCAGATCCAGTTGTAATGCATGTCCCACCATTATCACAGGGATTACCTTGCAAGCATCCATCTTTTTTTTTAAAAAAAGAGGAATTAAAACAAAAAATGAATTCAATTAAAAAGTGAATGAATAAACCTTGAATCCTTAAAACAATGTTCCCATTATATGCTGCATTTCCAGCGACATTATCTTCAACTTTGAAACGCCAAGTACCAAGAGGAGTTGTTCCTCGAAATGCCGTGAGAGATTGTTCTGGACGTAATTGTGCAACAGCCACATCACTTGTAAAAGGATAAGTTGCACCAGAATAAGTTGCAGAGTCCATAAAATTAGTTCCATCAAAAACATATTGCCTATTTCCTCCTCGATGATCAACAAGTACAACTTCAGTTCCAGATGGAGAAATCAAAGATAATTTTAATTCAGAGACACTTGGATGAGTGACATGGACTTCAAATTGAACAATAGCATATTGGGAAAGTGTATTCAAGTCTCCCCATGGTAGACTAAAAGAATACCAAATTGAACAGTAATCACACATTGTTTGTCCAATTCCAATTGTGTAGATGATGTAGTTTCCAGAAGCCTTAACATTTGAAATACAACCAAGTAGAATAAGTACTGTAATCCAAAGTTGAGTGTTGCGCTTCATAATTTTATTTGAATTGGAGGAACATTCGAGCTTCGGGTTTGCACTTTGGAAACAATGTCTATTAGAGGTCCAGACAATCTGTCTTTAATTTTTGATTTTCACAAAATGTTCTTTCCATCATAAAAACCAATTCTTGTTGTTTGGAGGTTTTGGTTTTGTTTTGTTTTTTGAAGTTTATAAACTTCACTGAACTTCAGAGTTAAGTCGATCGTTGCAAGTTCTCTTCGGGTTGGAAAAAAAAAAAAGAAAAAAAGGGAAAAAAATAAATCAGAAAACAAAACAAAAAACAAAAAAAAAAAAAAAAAAAAAAAAAAAAAAAAAAAAAAAAAAAAAAAAAAAAAAAAAAAAAAAAAAAATGGCGAAAAAAAAACAAAGGGTCGAAACTTTGGATTATTTCGAGTTGAACAACTCATCAAAAGAATGAAGTCTAAACAGCACTTCAAGTTTGTTGTTTGCATGATCTTATGAATAACAATATACAGTACATACAGAATTTCTGAATTTTAGATGAAGATAAGTGTTGTTGTGTTGTTGACTCGAAAGAAATAATCAAAGTTTGGCTCTCCTTTGCCCTTTCCATCGATTCGTCGCAAGCTGAAATGCTGTTCTTCACCATCATCTCTTGTCTTCTGCTTCAATCCTCTCTCAGTTTGTTTTCATCTTTCATCTTTCATTTTTTCTTTTTCGTGATTCACTTCACTTCACTTCACTTCTCTTTGAAAAAAAAAGCTACTTTGGATCCAGATGAACAAGGAATCTTAGTGGATTGGTATAATTCATTGACTTCAAAAGGGACTTTGGGATGGAATACTACAAATGATTTATGTGGGCAAACTGGGGTCACTTGTGATTCTTCAACCCCTCAAAGAGTTAGTCAATTGTATTCCTTTTGAGAATTCACAACTTTTCTTGAAACATACTAACCAATTCAAACTTTTATTTCTTAGATATCTCTCTTATCAGCTTTCAGGGACAATTCCAACACAACTTGGGAGCTTAACAAATTTACAACAGATGTGAAAAAACACAATGATTTATTTTTTACTTTGATACAAATTAAATTCAAAATATTTCATATCTTAGATGGCTCTATAATAATCAACTTTCAGGGACTATTCCAACACAACTTGGGAACTTACCTCTTGTACAACAGCTGTAAAAAAAATACAATTATTTTGATTTCAAATTAAATTCAAAATATTTCATATTAGAGAGCTCAATGGTAATCAACTTTCAGGGACAATTCCAACGCAACTTGGGAACTTAACAAATTTACAATGGCTGTAAAACAAATGCAATTATTAATTTTGATATAATTAAATTCAAAAATATTTCATATCTTAGATGGCTTGATGGTAATCAGTTTTCAGGGACTATTCCAACACAACTTGGGAACTTAACAAATTTACAACAGATGTAAAAGTCAAATGCAATTATTTATTTTGATACAATTAAATTCAAAATATTTTATATCTTAGAATACTCTCGAATAATCAACTGAATGGGACAATTCCAACACAACTTGGGAGTCTAACAAATTTACAATATCTGTAAAAAGAAATGCAATTATTTATTTTGATACAATTAAATTCAAAATATTTTATATCTTAGAGTACTCAATGGTAATCAACTTTCAGGGACAATTCCAACACAACTTGGGAACTTAACAAATCTAGTTTCACTGTAAAAAACAAATGCAATTATTTATTTTGATACAATTAAATTCAAAATATTTCATATCTTAGAGCCCTCTCTAATAATCAACTGAATGGGACAATTCCAACACAACTCGGGAGCTTAGGAAAATTTCAAATTCTGTAAAAAATGCAATTATTTATTTTGATACAATTAAATTCAAAATATTTCATATCTTAGATGGCTTCAAAATAATCAACTTTCAGGGACAATTCCAACACAACTTGGGAACGTAACAAATTTACAATATCTGTAAAAGAAATGCAATTATTTATTTTGAGATAATTAAATTCAAAATATTTCATATCTTAGATATCTCCAGAACAATCAATTATCAGGGACAATTCCAACACAATTTATAAACTTAACAAATTTACAATATCTGTAAAACAAATGCAATTATTTATTTTGATACAATTAAATTCAAAATATTAATAGACAACTTCAAAATAATCAACTTTCAGGGACAATTCCAACTCTCATCTTAACTTTACCGTCTACCACTTTGTAAAACCAAATTTACCTCTTGATATATTCATTGAAATTTTATAAAACTTTCGATGACTTATGTCTCTTTGTTCAGCAATAAATAAAATAATTAATTTCTTCAAAACCAATAGATATCTTGCAAGCAATTATTGGGATTGTCCAATTCTTGATTATTCTTCCAAACCAGATACTGATTATTCAACTTTAAAAAATCAATGTGGTAAAAACTTTCTTTCTTTTGATAAATCAAGAATTGAAAAAAATAAATACTAAAAAAATGAAAAAAAAAAAAAAAAAGAAAA
>Ga0209960_1004673_pt1 | contig 10253 bp, 11 predicted proteins | sample ThiBiot_500_plan_2_FD_183947 | JGI IMG/M metagenome (GOLD analysis project Ga0209960, IMG submission 183947) | Wastewater bioreactor microbial communities from Cape Town, South Africa - Thiocy_expt_500_plan (SPAdes) | ecosystem: Engineered > Bioreactor > Thiocyanate-remediating >... | reverse complement strand
TTGTTGCAAAAGTAAAGAAAGGAGAAGTAGACCCTGCTATATTTGATGATCTCAAAAAGTTTTTTTTTTCTTTCTTTTTTTCTTTCTTTCTTTTCTTTCTTTTTTTTTCTTTTTCTTTTTTTTTTTCTTTCTTTTTCTTCTCTTTAAATTCCAAATATATATATATATATATATTAACGAAATTATAATTAATAATTAACAATATAGAACTTTAGAACTCCAATTAATTGCTCAACTAGAGGAGTTTGAAAAGAGTCCGGAAGGTCAACAAGTAAAGAAGGAGATGTCCAGATTTCAAGATATGAATCGTGGACAAGAAAGTAGTAGTGCTAGTAGTAGCAATAGTGTATCAAATATAGCATATAATAATAGAAATGAATATCAAGTATAGAATTGTGAAATAAATTTAATGTTATCATAGTTTTTTAAAAAAAGACAAAAAGTTTGTGAAATTGAAATTTTTAATGAAATATAAAATTAGTTAACTGAGACAATTAAATAATCATCAATTTGAGGATCTACATGAACAACATGAGCACCAATTTCTGTTGGTCGAGTAATAAATATTCTTCCTGGTTCTCCTTTTTCTTTTGCTACTTCTTTCATTGCATTTGCAACTTGATGCTAAAAAATAAGGAATTTGATTTTTTTTTTTTTTTTTTTGAGTGAAATAATTCAATTGAAAAAAAAAAAGTTAAAAATTAAATCAAAACCTCTTTTCTTTCAGCTCCTGATTGAGCATAAATATCACCTTTCCTTCCACTTGTAATTGCTAAAACTGTTGGTCCAGCTCCAGAAAGAAAAGCTCCATGTGCTCCTGAATTAAGAGCAGCATTAATGAGAGGATATAAAGCAGGCATTAATTTTGATCTAGCCGGTTGATGGAGTTTATCTTCAGTTGCATAACGAAGATCATCTAATGAATCATTTGAAAAGGCAGATACTAATAATGCTGTTCTTCCCATATTATAAATTGCATCTGCTCTATCTATTGTTGGTTTTAATAATGCTCTTGCTTCTGAAGTTTCACATGTTCTATCAGGAACAAATAATATAGTTTGAAGACCTGAAGGAACGCTAATTCCTTTTTTTTTAAAAAAAAAAATTAATAAAACAAATAACCCATTTTCTTCTTTCAAATCAAATTGATCATAAAATATAAAATATAAAATATAAAATATAAAATAAAAGAATAATAATAAATTACTTTTTGTCCACCATCTTTCACTAGTATGTATTCCAAGTTGTAATCCTCCATAAATTGCAGGGGCAACATTATCTGGATGTCCTTCAATTGCTGCTGCTAATTGAAGTAATTGTTCAGAATCTGTCACAGGTAATTCATGTCCAGCAAGAACAAGTCCAGCAATTAATCCAGCAACAATTGCTGCTGATGAACTTCCAAGTCCTCTTGCAAAAGGAATTCGATTCAACAATTTATAACTAAGTGTTGGTACTGGCTTCTTTGCTGCCTCAAATGCAGTCTTAATCCCAGTCACAACCAAATTAGTTTCATCTTTCGGTAAAACATCAGCACCTTCACCTTCAATTACAATTTCAAATTTCTCTGAACGACTTACAGTCAACTCATTCCAAATATCTAATGCCATTCCTAAGCAATCAAATCCTGAGCCCAAGTTGGCGGTGGTTGCTGGACATCTCACTGTCACACTCTTTCTTTCCATCCTCTCTCTAATTATTTTTATTGTTGATTGTTGATATTATTGATTATGTGATTGATTGAAATCAGAAGAAGAAGAAGAATCAATCAGCAATTGACAAAGCATAAAACCTTTCTCTCTCTTGTTTATTTATTTATGCAAAGTTATTTGATTTCTTTGGATTAGATAAGATCACGTGGGGATTGAATTGTTTCAAACCCGCAACAAACGACTTTTGAATAGGAGATGAATGGATGCTCAAAGAGACTTTGAAGGTATTTCATAATATTATAATATTATGTGGAATTGTTGAATGCTGTGATGAAGAAAGACTGGATATTTAGCTCAATGTAGTCAAAGCTTTCAAAGTTTTTAGATTCCTTGAAAGATTTTAGAATTTTGTTGTGGGTGAAGTGACTTTAGAACTTGGTTGCAATTTCTAAACATGTAACATTTAGAATTTTTTTTTCTTTGCTTTGCTTTAGATTGGTCGGAATACTGTTACAGAGTTGTGAATTATTTTGATGTGGAACTTTACTGAGGTTTTTTATTTTTTATTTTTTATTTTTTATTTTTATTTTATTTTTTATTTTTTATTTTTTATTTTTATTTTATTTTTTTGTTTTTTGTTTCAAAAATAAGATCTTTCATTATTCTTAATTTCAAAAAAAAAAGATTTGCAAATTACGTGATTCAATTGTATGCAATCATTGAAGAAGAAAAAAGAAATCTTTTCATCAGAAAAGAAAAGAAACTTAGAAGAGAAAAAAAAAGAATAAAGGATACGAATGTAAATTTAAATTCTCTCAGTTTACAAATTTATTGTCCAAGTCCAAACAAATAAATTACACCTAAAACAGGTTATAACACTTGATTCAAGTTGCATTTTGCAATGAAGTTTATGAAATTTTTTCTATCACGAAACTCAAAAAAAGGAGGAAGAAAAAAACAAATATGACAAAGATTGACAACTGACAGGCATAATCTTTTTTTTTTTTTTTCAACCAGAATTTTGAAACAAAGGTTTGATTTTTCCCTCTACTTCTTCTTCTTATTATTATTCATTGTTCTTAAAACATTACTTTCACCCGAATAATAAAATGAAATAAATTTATAAAGGTTTAAGAAGTCCAAAATATAACTTGTTTTTACTCATGGGTGGTATTTTTTGTTCCAAAGTTAAAGTATTCGTGATACTACTTTTGCTGTTGACTTGTTTCATGTTTTTTTATCGTACTGTCTTTTTTTCCCTTCTTTTTCAATTTTCTTTTCTATTTCCTTTTTTTCTTTTTTCTTTTTTCTTTTTCTTTTTCTTTTTCTTTTTCTTTTCTTTTTCTTCTTTTTTTCTTTTTCTTCTTTTTTTCTTTTTCATTTTTTTATTTTGCAAAAAAAAGTTTTCTCATTATTAAATTCTCATAATCATTAGCTTCACAAAATGTCTATGAGTCCCTTGATTTTTCTTTAACAAGAGAGTTATCAGAGGTAGGACCTAAAGCTCTTGTATCTAATTCAATAAGACCTGAAGATGAGATAGAAATTGGAGCATGTAGATACAAATCATATCAATTTCCATTACCTGTAGGAGGACTCACAAACAAGAAAATATTTCTTTTGAAAACTCCTAAAACTGGTGGCACAACCTTTGCTGGAATATTGAGAAGGATAGCAGATAACTATAATTTAACAACCATTTATCCAGTTCATGGCTCTTCTACATTCCGTAAATTTAGTGAATTAGAATTGGCAGCAAAAGCTAGCAAAGTTCCAATTGATCAAGTTGATATTCTTTGTAATCATTTGCATTATGATACAGAAATTATTGGGAAAATCTTGGGCAATAATTATTATAAAGTTGGGCTTTTTAGAGATCCAGTTTCTCGAGCAATATCAGGTTTTTATCACTCTAGAACTTCAATTTCTTTCTGTCCAAATTTTTCTTATGATCGTTGGCCAGCAAATTGTGATTTCTTTAAGAATGGTTTAGTTGAATGGTATAAAGATGGATCTAATCCTAAGGAAGAGTTTAATTTTCTGGAGAGAGTTAAAGAATTTGATCATATGGTTGTCAATGATCTCTTTACTGAATCATTGATGGTATTCATGCACAAGATGAATTTGAGATTAACAGACTTATTATATATGAGTGCCAAAACAGGAATTTCATCAATGACAGAACCTTTGACTCCAGAACAACTTGATGTGCTTGTAGCTGGAATCAAAAAATGGAATGTATTAGAGAGTGAAGTTTATCAATATGTTCGTGAGTAATAGTTGATCATGACTCACTCCCAGAACATTATTTCATGTTAAGACAAATTTTTGATGAAATGTTAGAAGAAATTCAAAATACTTGCTCACAAGATCCAAATAGCTCAAAAGATTGTTATTGGCGTGATAATGGGTGTGCTAAAACTTGTATCAAAAACTGGATCAATGAAAATGTTATTTGTAATGAATATAATTAATATAGAATAAAGAATAAGCAAAAAATCTAATAGTTCAACTTAATAAGTTATTCACAAAAAAGTCCAAAAAGAAAAGCAAAGAAAAAGAAAAAGAAAAAGAAAAAAGAAAGAATTTTCTTTGAAGAGTTTAATTTATTAAACTAACATCAATATTTATAATACAATTTTTTTGTTTGTTTTTTGTTTGTTTGCTTTTTTTTTTCAAAAAAAAAAAAACATTCTGCAAAAAATAAAATACAATAAATATTTACAATTTGCTTTTCTTTCTTTCAAGTTTTAGTTACCCATGGATGATTTTGAATTTCTTTAAGTGTTAAACGATCCTTTGGATTAGTTTTTAACATTCCTCTAATTAAATCTTGGAGTTCTAAAATTTGAGTTTTTGTAAGTTGTTTGAAAGATAGAGAATAAAATTTTTTTAAAAAAATAAAAAAGAATAGGAAAGCAAAACAAAAAAAAAAAAAAATCAAACCTTTCGAAAGACTACATTCTGGAAAAGTGAACTTCCCTGAAAGAATTTGTTGTTTTAATCTTGGTTGATAATCATCATCAAAAGGCAATTCACCAGTTGTCATTGCAAATAATGATACTCCTGAACTCCAAATATCAGCTTCTGTACCAATGGACCATTTTCCTTTAGAATCACCATTGTGACCAAATCCTGGTTGAATTACTTCTGGAGGACAATAAAGTAAAGTCCCACCACAATCACGTTCTTCTAAATCGTCTTGGTTTTTATCAAGTTGTTCACTAAATCCAAAATCACAAACTTTCAAATTAAACTCATCATCCAAAAGTAAATTTTCAAGTTTAATATCTCTATGAACAATATTTTGACCATGTAAATATTCTAATGCAGATAATAATTGAATAAAATATTTCCTAGCTTCCTTTTCTTGTAAACAGCCATCTGGTTGATCAACAACATAATCAAAAAGTTTTCCATTAGCACATAATTCACAGAAAACAAATATGTATCGATTAATTTCAATAGTTTCAATATAATCCACAATATTTGGATGTTTAAATCCTTTCCAAAGTCTGATGAATTAAAAAAAAAATTATTTTTTTTTAAAAAGTAAAGCAACGAAGAAAAAAATCAATAAATGAAAAAAATCAATGCATCAAATTTTTTTAAGATTGAAGGAAAAAAAGTTTACGCTATTTCTGTTCGAGCTTTCTCTAGAAGGGATTTATCACAAGAGTTTTTATCTGTAACTTTGACCGCAAATTCCTAATAATGAATAAAATTAATATTTAGAAATTAATTTTACAAAAAAAAAAACAAAAAAAAAAAAAATTCAAATACAATAAAGACAATTAAGATTGATATTTAAAGTATTTTTTTTTAAAAAAAAATAATGGGATATTAAGAAATAAAATGAAATCAAAAGGCAAGTCAAACTAAAAAAATGTAAAAAAGGGGAAATTCTACAAAAAACAAAACAAACTCAAAATTTTCAAAAAAAACCAAAAACCAAAACAAACTTTACCCTATTTACATCCTTAGTTAAATGACATTTCCTAACAGTTGAAAAAGCACCAGTTCCTATGATTGGTCCTAAAGTATACTGTCCTATAATATCTAAATCTTGTGGTTCCTTTTGAACTTCCTCTGAATTAAACTTTCTTAAAAACTCTGGAGCATTTTTATGAAAAGTTGGCGAAGTAATATCCATAAAATTAGGTGAAGGGGTATAGTTAATACTTCCACTCCCTCCACTACTCTTTGAATATGCCCCAGGGGGGTATATCCTAATACTAGCCGAGCGTTTCTTCTGAAATATTTCTCTTCCATAAGGTTCTTGTGTCTCATTCTCATACGGGTCCTCAAACTTGGAATAAAATATAGCCGGCTTGTCCTTATACTCCTCAAATATCTGGTTCACGAAATTCGAAGCGTTCAACGTCTTAGACTTGTCACTATGCATTTTTTCTTTTTTTCTCTTTGACGGGTGCTCCTAAAAAAATTGTCAATGTATAGGCGCCAGTGGTGTGTGACTTGAATTTTTTTTTTTTTTTTTAATTTTTTTTTTTCTTTTTTCAAAAAATTAATTAGAAAAAATATAATCAACCATCCGCAGCCAATCGATGATGCGAGATAATGTCAAACCCTGTTTCCTTTTTGGTATAATAACGATTTTTTTTGACTGTGTGGATCATTGAGTAATCTTCAGCTGCTTTCTGTTTTTCAAATGAGTCAGATGGTTTAGGAACACTCTTTTCACATGCTAAGGGAGCACAAGATCTTCCTCTCAACATTAACTCATGAGGACTCTCTCACAATACCCCTTAGTCAATTATAATTTCTTATTGAAAAGGTTAGCAGTGAAAACCTAAGAAATTTATTTGGAAATCCATTCGAAGGAGTTCTTCTCTTAATTTGCCACCTTTCTTGCTACCTTTTCTAGGACTTGCAAAAGGAATTGAAAATTGAATGCTCAAGAAAAACTCAAGAAAAATTGAGAATGTTAGGCTTCTTAATCAATTTTTTTCTTCAATTCTGTGCAGAGTTGAAATTCTTAATGTAGTTTTGTTGAGATGTTGTTGGCTTGTAGAGAATTTTGGACTCATTTTTATTTCGAATGGAGCGAATCAAAGTTCAAAATGGATAAGATGACATGCCTCAAGAACTTTTTCTATTTGAGGATTTTTCTTCTTGCTCAAAACAGCTTGAAGAACATTTGAGTTTATATTGCTAATTTGGTTTTGATCTGTAAAAGTTTATTGATGATCAGATCTTTAAAAGTTTATTGATGCTCTGAAGCAAGAAAACTCTTTCACTAACTTATTTCGAGTAAAGGAATTAAATAATTGATGCTGGAAAGCTTGGAAGTACATGAATCGGTCACCAGCAAAAAAAAAAGAATGAAGGGTCAGCATATCAGCAAGGTTCGGACTCACCACACATCCTGGAGACTTCACATATTTCCTGAGGTAATATTGAATTACACTATTTCTCGATTCGATAACTCATCAACTAAAACCTAAAAGAAAGCCAAGAATAAATAAAAAAAAATTTCTCAATTTTATAATAGAAACAACCCAACATGAAAAAATTTCTCCTTTCAATTTTAATTTTCTAAAAAAACAAGAAAATAACATCAGAATTAATTATTTTGTTTCCTTTTATTAATTCGATGAATCATGCAAAAAATCAATTATTCATCATTTTTGTTTTTCTTTTAATTTAAATCAATCAATCAAAAGAATTTCATTTATTCATTATTTTTAACTCACAAATTTCAAATTACTTTTACTAATAGATGAATTATTCTGAAGGGAACTTTTAAAAAAACTGAAAAAAAAATTTTTTTTTTTTGAATAATAGTTGAACTTTTTGAAGGAAAGCTTTGTGGCCTTTTAAACTCTCACATTCTTGAAACTCATTGGTAAAATGTCTTTCACTGAAAAAGAATTAGAATTAGACTTAGATCTTGAGTGTTCCTTATGCAAAGATGTATTTAGAGAACCAAGGACCCTTGAATGTCTTCATTCATTTTGTTTAGAATGTTTAGAGGTTTATATTGAAAGAAATCATTCAAATATTGGATTCAAATGTCCCATTTGTAGAACTCCCTTTCAAATTCAATCAATAGATCAACTTGCCAATTTAGCAACTGATTCATTTCTATTCAATGCTCTCAATTTTCACAACTCTTTAAATAATTCAGTATCTAATGACAATAATCAAAGATTACTTTGTTCAGATGAAGAAAATGAAGCAACTCATTATTGTTTGAATTGTCAAGATTATCTTTGTGAAATATGTTCAAAATCTCACAAAACAATGAAAATGTCAAAAAATCATCAATTAATCTTAATTGAAGAAATGAAAGATGAAAATCAAATCAAATCAATTACAAAATCAAATTCACAAGTTTATTGTCAAATTCATCAACAAAAAGAAATTGAATTATTTTGTGATGATTGTCAAGAATCAACTTGCTTATTGTGTATTGATAAACATCCATCACACAAAATTTTGAGCTTGACAAGTAACATGGAATATGAAAAACAATCATTAATTAGTTTAATTACTCAGGTTCACTTTTTCTTCGTTATTTATCGATTCAAAATAAAATCAATAAAATAAAATAAAGGTGAAACCCAAAGAGAAAGAATTAAGAGAAGGAATCTCAAAATGTGAAGAAGTAATCAAAGAATTAGAAATCAATTCAACAACAACTCAAACTCAAATTAATCAACTTTTTAATAAAATTAGAATTAAGTTGGATGAAAAAGAACAAGAATTATTAAATAAATTAGAGGAAATTGAAAAATATAAAAAGAAAGAATTGGAAATACAAAAAGAAGAATTGAAATTTGGAATTGAAAGTATTATTGGATCTTGTCAAATGATTCAAAATTCAATTTCTTTATCAAATAATAACAAAAATGATGATGCAAGATTATTATCAATGAAGAAATTATATCATTCAAGATTAAATTATTTATCAAATAATACTTGGAGAATTGAACCTTGTCATCATTCTTTAATTGAATTTTTAATTTCTCAAAAAGAAGAACAATTAATTTATTCAAATATTTCAACTATTGGAGTTATTGATTCAAATGAAATTTCAGCTGATAAATGTTTAATTTCAAGAAATGATAAACAAATAATTTATGAAAATCAAGAATTTAAACTCAAAATTATTAGTTATTCAAAAGATGGAAATCAAATGAAAAATCGTGGAAATGGAAAAAAGTTTACAATTTATACTGAAGAGGAACAAAAGAATGAGAATCGAAAAGATAATGAATTGGAAATTGTAGATTTAAATAATGGAAAATATGAAGTGAAAATGAAATTGAAAGAAAAAGGAAAATATTCAATATTTGTAAAATTTAATGGAATTAATATCAATTCTTCTCCTTTCCAAATTCAAATTTTACCAAAACAAAGAAATTATAATGAAATAAATCAACCAAAATTAACATTTGGATCAAATGGAAATGGAAATGGTCAATTTTATTCTCCATACGGAGTAACAATTAATTCAACTGGAAATATTTTTGTTAGTGATATTGATAATAATAGAATTCAAATATTTGATTTTGAAGGAAATTTTCTTTCAACATTTGGATCAGAAGGAAATGAAAATGGTCAATTTAATTATCCAAGAGGAATAACTGGAAATTCAAAAGGTGATATTCTTGTTTGTGATGAAAGCAATCACAGAATTCAAATATTTGATTTTGAAGGAAAATTTGTTTCAGCATTCGGATCAAAAGGAAAAGGAAATGGCCAATTTAGTTATCCAGAAGGAATTTGTGTTGATTTTAATGATAATATTTATATTTGTGAATATGGTAATAATAGAATTCAAATCCTTGATTCAGAAGGAAATTTTCTTTTAGCATTTGGATCACAAGGAAATGAAAATAGTCAATTTAATGGTCCAGCTGGAATAACCATTAATTCAAAAGGAAACATAATTGTTAGTGATTATGGTAATAGTAGAATTCAAATATTTGATTCTCAAGGAAAATTTATTTCAACATTTGGATCAGAAGGAAATGGAAATGATCAATTTCATAATCCATATGGAATTTGTGTTGATAAGAATGACAATATTATTGTTTGTGATTTTGGCAATAATCGAGTTCAAATATTCAATTCAAATGGAGAATATGTCACACAATTCAAAGTGATTCAACCAATAGGTATTACAATTGATTCCAATACCCAAAATGTCATTGTAACTCGATATGATAATCAAGTTTCAATTTTTTGATTCAATAACAATAAAATTCATAACTCAACAACACCAATTTCTTGCCTTTGGATTTCTTTCTTTCTTTCATTTCTTTTTTTCATTTTTTTATTTTATTTTATTTTATTTCTGTTTATTTTCATTCAAACTTTAGTAATGAAAAATCCAAGCTTCGCCTTTTCATTTTATTTATGGTTTTTTGGAAGAAAACAAAAAGAATAACGAAAAATTTTTGATTGTCTTGTTCAGATATTGAATTTTCAAAGAATTTTGAACATTAAGAGCATTGAATAGAAACGAATCAGTTGATAAATCAGCGTTGATCTTGATGTTAACTGAAAAGGAGTTCTACAAAGAGGACATTTTAATCCAATATTTGAGTGATTCAATTTATAAGAATGATTCAG
>Ga0209960_1004671_pt1 | contig 10254 bp, 9 predicted proteins | sample ThiBiot_500_plan_2_FD_183947 | JGI IMG/M metagenome (GOLD analysis project Ga0209960, IMG submission 183947) | Wastewater bioreactor microbial communities from Cape Town, South Africa - Thiocy_expt_500_plan (SPAdes) | ecosystem: Engineered > Bioreactor > Thiocyanate-remediating >... | reverse complement strand
ATCTTCCTTCATTCTTTCATCAAAACTCATAAAAAAAAAAAAAAAAAAAAAAAAAAAAAAAAAAAAAAAAAAAAAAAAAAAAAAAAAAAAAAAAAAAAAAAAAAAAAAAAAAAAAAAAAAAAAAAAGCAAATAAAACCCAAAGAAACCAAAGATTAATCAGTACACCAAAAATTCAAGAGATTACAAAAGAAGCAGAGGATTTTTCAACATTTGAAATCCATTTCCTTCCATTTCAAAATCTTTTAGAACTTGAAAAAATTCCAAAACATGAGGATTGTAAAGATAACTTGATCAATTTTACATTTGAACAAATGAAAGAAACAACTGATAAACTTGTATTTATTTCTCATCGTTGGTTATCTCAAGATCATCCTGATCCTCATTCTGAACAACTTAATGCAATCAAAGATTCTTTTAAATTAGTTTGGATTTTTTTTATTTTTTATTTTTATTTTATTTTTTCAAAAAAATTGCTTTACAGAATCCAAGCCAAAATCGGATATTAATTTGGTATGATTATTTCTCAATGCCTCAACATTTTGATGATGATTCTAAACAAAAAAGGTTGTTTTTTTTCTGTTCATTTTGTTTTATAAATATTTAACTCAAAAAATAAAATTAAAATAAATAAAAAAATTAAAAATAATTAGAATAGCGACAATTTACAGATTGAATCAAATAGTGACATTTTCAGATTCATTTTTAGTTTTACCAACAGAAGATTATTTTCATAGATGTTGGTGTTTTTATGAATGGTCAGCTGCTGTTTTTACAGGTCAAAAAGTTCAATTTTATCCAAACAAATTTCAAACTTCAGAAGAATCATTATTATTTCTTTCTGAATTGATGAGTTCTTTTCATGATGAAAATGATGATGGAAAACCTTCAAAAGTTCAATTTATTGAAAAATTTGTTGCATTTATTGAAACTGATAAAAATCTTGTTTGGGATAATTTGATGAAAGTTTATGATGAAGGGACAGTGATTAGATATAAAAAGAAATTGGATACAACTCAAGTTAGAAATTGGACAATTAATGAAGTTTGTTCTTGGTTAATTTCAATTCAATTTTCTCAATATCAAGACACATTTGGAGAACATCAAATTAATGGAGCATCTTTACTTAATCTTTATTTTGAACATCAAAATCTTTTTCAAAATGATGAGGATTATCAATTGGTACTGTTAATTTTCTTTTTCTTTCTTTTCTTTTTATTTTTAAAAATCAATTTTAATATTCTTTCTTCCTTTTTTTTTCTCAATTAAAAATAGTTTTTAAAGAAATTGGAAGTATTGATTCCAATAAAAACATGGAATGAAATTGATTTTTCATTTTGGATTAAATCACAAAATTGGATTGAAACTGAAATCACTCAAGAATGTTGTCAAGTTATTGAAAAGTTAAAATTATCTCCAAAAGCTATATTAAAGGACCAAATAATTGAAAGAAAGAATTTGAAAAAATTTTTGATTTCAGAAATACTTGGAAATGTTCTAATTTGGAAATGTAAAAATGGATCAATTGATAACTTTTCATGGTATTTGAATGGACCTTTCAAAGATATTAATTTTGGAAGTGAAACGCCTTTTTTTATTGCTTGTAAAGTAGGACATATTGAAATTGTGAAATTATTATTAAATGATAAGAGAATTGATTTCAATAAAGCAATAATTGATATCAACAAAGCATGTGATGATAATGGTGCAACACCCTTTTCTATTACTTGTTTAAATAACCATATTGAAATTGTGAAATTATTATTAAATGATAACAGGGTTGATTTCAATAAAGAGGCTATTGGTGGCCAAACACCTTTTAGTATTGCCTGTGGAAATGGAGATATTGAAATTGTGAAACTATTATTAAATGATCAAAGAATTGATATCAATAAACCACAAAATCGTGGTGCAACACCCTTTTATATTGCTTGTCAACAAGGACATATTGAAATTATAAAATTATTATTAAATGATAAAAGAGTTGATATTAATAAAGCAGATACTCAAGGCGTAACACCTTTTAATATTGCTTGTCAATTTGGACATATTGAAATTGTGAAAATATTATTGGATGATAAAAGAATTGATTTCAATAAAGCAACAATTGGTGGCCAAACACCTTTTAATATTGCTTGTGGAAATGGACATATTGAAATTGTGAAATTGTTATTCAATGATAAAAGAATTGATATTAATCAAGCAAATAAAGATGGTCTATCACCTTTTAATATTGCTTGTTATTCTGGACATATTGAAATTGTGAAATTGTTATTCAATGATAATAGAGTTGATATTAATAAAGAGGCTATTGGTGGTTTTACACCTTTTTATATTGCATGTCAATTTGGACATATCGAAATTGTGAAATTATTATTAAATGATAAAAGAGTTGATGTCAATAAAGCAAATAATGATGGTTGCGTACCTTTTTATATTGTTTGTCAAAAAAGACTTATTGAAATAGTGAAATTACTATTAAATGATGATAGAGTTGACGTCAATAAAACAAACAAAAATGGAGGATTCCCTTTTTTAATTGCTTGTTGTCAAGGGCATATTGAAATTGCGAAATTATTATTAAATGATGAAAGAGTTGATGTTAATAAAGTAGATAATGATGGACAAACATCTTTTTATTATGCTTGTGTACTTGGACATATTGAAATTGTGAAATTATTATTAACTTATAAAAGAGTTGATGTTAATCAGGCACAAAATCAAGGCGCCACATCTTTTTTAATTGCTTGTCAAGAAGGACATACTGAAATTGTGAAATTATTATTCAATGATGCAAGAGTTGATATTAATAAAGCAAATAATGATGGTACAACACCTTTTTTAGTTGCTTGTGAAAAAGGATACATTGAAATTGTGAAAATATTATTAATCGATGAAAGAGTTGATGTCAATAAATCAACAAATGATGGTTGGACACCTTTTAATATTGCTTGTGGAAATGGAGATATTGAAATAGTGAAATTATTATTAAATGATAATAGAGTTGATCTCAATGAAGCAAATGAGAATGGCAGAACACCTTTTTGGATTGCTTGTCAAAATGGACACCTTGAAATTGTGAAATTATTATTGAATGATCAAAGAATTGATCTTAATAAAGCAAATAAAGATGGTGCGACACCTTTTTATATTGTATGTCAACAAGGAAATATTGAAATTGTGAAATTATTATTAAATGAGAAAAGAGTTGACATCAATAAAGCAATGAATGATGGAATAACACCTTTTATGATTGCATGTTATAAAGGACATATTGAAATTGTGAAATTATTATTAAATGATGAAATAGTTGAAATAAATAAAGCAACTAATGACGGATGGACACCTTTTTTTATTGCTTGTTTAAAAGAACATATTGAAATAGTGAAATTATTATTAAATGATAAAAGAGTTGATATCAATAAAGCAGAAAACAAATTTGGGAGAACACCTTTTTATATTGCATGTCAAAATGGACATATTGAAATTGTGAAATTATTATTAAATGATCAAAGAATTGACATCAATAAAGCAGATGAAGATGGAGCAACATCTTTTTATGTTGCTTGTGCAATAGGACATATTGAAATTGTGAAATTATTATTAAATGATGAAATAGTTGAAATAAATAAAGCAACTAATGATGGTTCAACACCATTTTATGTTGCTTGTGGAAAAGGACACACTGAAATCGTGAGGCTTATGCTGAATGATAATCGGATTGATTTAAACCACCAAAATAATGATGGAATGGATGCACTTTGGATTTCTGCATCAAATGGAAATTTATCTATTGTGAAATGCTTATTAAATTCTGGGAAGAAATTGAATTTGAAATCAAAATGGGATGTTGATATTTCAAATCATCAAGCAAATCACAAAACAGTTATTGAACAAGTCAAATATCAAATTAGTCCTAAAAAAATCAAATTTCCATGGGAAACAGATGAAATATTACAAAATATTGTTGAAAATGGACCTTCAATTTTTAAATTATTAGAACAATATCTTCAAAATGAAACTTCTGATGAATTGATTACTGAAGAGAATGAAAAGAATGAAAAGAAAGAAGAGAAAATTGAGAAAGAACAAATTGAAGTTCCAAAATATGATCAGATTGAAATTGAAATGCCAAAGGTAGATGTCCAACAAATTCAAACCAAATTTGAAAAACAATCACAAAAAGAAGAAGAAGAAGAAGAAGAAAAGAAAAGCGAAAAAGAACGAAAAGTAAAAGAACAAATTGGAATTGGAATTGACAAATCAGATAATCAAAACAATGTTCAACACAATATTGAACAAGAAGAGAAAGAAAAGGAAAAGGAAAAGGAAAAGGAAGAAATACAAGAGAATGTTTCCAAATCAATGCAAGATATTCAAAAGGATGAAATTATTTTAACTGGAGAATTTTTGAAATTAGGAAAGGGAATGTTAAAACAATGGCAATCAAGAATATTTGATCTTAGATTACAATCACTTGCTTGGAGAAAATATCAAAATGTATTATTTTCAATTCCTTTTTAAAAAAAAACAAAAATTAAAATTAACATTAAAATTAATAGGGAGATTATGTAAATTCAATTTCAACTCAAGAAATTGAATTTATTCAACCAGTTCGAAAATCAAAATTTTCAAAAGAACACATCTTAGAATTAAAAACATCCAAAAAGTGTTATTACCTTCAATTCCCGAATGAAACTATTTTAAATCAATGGATCTCAAAATTACAAGAAATTATTAAAGTGTAGTGAAAATAATTAAAAATACAACAACAAAAATAAATAAAAAATATTCCAGAGATTAATTGTTTTATTTATTTTTCTTCAAATAAATGTTAACTCCAATTTATTTTCAATTCATTTTGTTTTGGGTCTGAATAATAAACAAAACAAAATTTACCATTGTCATTGTTTTTTTCTTTCTTTTAGTGCTAAATTTTGTTTGCCAAGAATCAGAAGAAGAAAAAAAAGAAAAGATGAATTTAAAATTTAAACCAGAGGAAATGATATTTCCAACTTACAAACCTCAATTAAATGTTTCAGAACTCGAGAAATCTCTCTCTTTTATCAAAGAAAAGAATGAATCTGATATTTCTCCAGAGGAATCGAAACAGCTTGCTTTGTTCAACAATCAAAAAAAAATGATTCTCATTTTTGCTTCAAACAAGTTCGAGGGCTCAAAGCTTTCTCAATTCGAAACCTATAGAATCCTTCAAGAGTGGATGAACAAATCCTTGGAAGAAATTCAAGAAGCTTTAGATCAAGAACCAATTCAAGAAAACAAAAGATCATCTCCTTCAAGTCGAAGAGAAGTTCTCCAACATTATGTTGCCTTTGAAAACCTTCACAAACATCTCAATGAAGAATTAGAAGAAGAATTAATAAAATCTACTCACAAGCTTTTGATGCAAGGGTTTCTTGATTATGATGGTCAGAACATTGATGAAGGAAAGTATAGAACTGAAAACGTTAGTGCTAACGGGTTCTTGTTCTTAGATCCAAAATATGTAGAAGAAAGCATGACAAAATTAGTTGCAAAGTTTAATGAGAATGTGAAAGATCCTAATATTGATTCTTGTTTATTGGCTGGATGTCTCATGGCAGAATTTTTAACTATCCACCCATTCAATGATGGGAATGGAAGAATGTCTCGATTGTTGTTTAATTATGCCTTAGCGAAACGAGGAATTCGAACTATCATTCCAATTGTTGATGTTTCAGCAAATAGAGAACTGTATATGAAAGCTCTCAAAAGATATCAACAAGGGGCTCGAGAAAAACATACTGAGCGCTTGAGTATTTTATGGCTCCTTTCTGCTAATTTGGTGCAAGACTTTTGGCTCGAGTTTGATTCCTTTAAAATCTCCTCAATTTAAACATTCATTATAGATGCTGCACATCTTTATCCTTATTAAATTTTCTCAACGAAAGTAAATCCTGTCTATAAAGTTTTGATTAAAGTTAAATTTTGATTTTTGAAAAAGTTGAATCAAAGTGAAAAAATAAGAAAATCCGAATCAATTAATAAAAAGGTTTCGTAGTCTAGTTGGTTATGACACCTCGTTAACACCGAGGAGGTCCCCGGTTCGAGCCCGGGCGAAACCACTTTTTTTTTTTTCTTTTTTTTCTTTTTTTTTTCTTTTTTTTTTTTTTTTTTTTTTTTTTTTTTTTTTTTTTTTTTTTTTTTTTTTTTTTTTTCTTTATTTTTTCATTTTCATCACCAAATAAACAATCAAAAAAGGGTAAAGGAATCATTATAATCATCAGAAACTTTTTTTTTTTGGTTTATGTACAAATTTAATATTTTATTACATTATAAAATGTTAACAAAAAACACACTAAACTTCCAGTTAATGCTCCTAATTGCTCAAAAACTCCAATCCATTTACAAATAACTTGAGCATTTTCAGAATTAGAATTCACTTTATAAATCATTGTTAATCCAAATCCAAAAACAAATGAAAACAATATATTCGTAATAATTAAAACGACTGCATTGACATTCACTGGACTTCCAAAAATAAAGAATAAAGAAAATAATATGGAAAGAATTGGAGGGATAAGTATAAAGCGAATCCTTTCAACAAAAAGAGAAATAAATCTTCCAATTGTTCCACCAATCATTCCTAAAGTATTGAATAAAAGTAAAATATGAGGAGAATTGTTAAAACCTTTCACTAAAAAAGTTGTTAATCCTGGAAGAAAGAAATGAAGGCTCGAGATATAAAATGTGATTGCAAGGAAAAAATAAAAGTTTCTCTTTGACTCAATTAAATAAGTTTGATCAAGTTGTTGTTGTCGTTCATTATAAATTGAAGATAAGGTATAATTTGAAGGGGATTTGTTTTTTTGAAGAATAGACTCTGTTTCATCATAATTCTCATTGTTGTATTCATCTTCCGATTTTATTGAACTCCATCGAATTTGTTTTTGTTTTAAGAACAATTTTGAAGTTTTCATTTTAATAATAGCAATAAATGAGATAATTGAGATAAAGACCAAAACTCCAGTAATTAAAAAGTAAACTTTAACAGAAAAACGAGGATCTTCTCCAGCATTTTGAATAAATACAAAAATTGAAGGTAAAATTCCACTTAATCCCATTCCAACAGAGAGTCCATTTAATAAATTTGGATGGTAGTTTGAAACAAAAGGCCAAAATGTTACATTTGATATACTTCCAATTCCTCCAGCAATAAAACTTTTTTTTTTATTGATTTGTTTTTTGATGGTGAATTAAGTAAAATTTCATTTTTTTTTTTTTCTTTGAAAAAAAAATACCTTGTAATAAAAAGAACAATACTATAAGATGAATCTCCAATTTGAAGAGTTAATTCCCAAAATGTTCCAAGGAAGATTGAAAAAATTAAAGAAGAACAAAGAAGACCCAAAATAATCCAATGAACTTTCATTGCAGGAAATCTCCAATTAAACAATAAATAAAAAATCATTAAACAATTTGCTGTTTGAATTGAAAGAGAAATAAATGAAGCTATTTGATTTGTTTCTGGTGTTTCTAAGAAAAATATTGGGAGCTCTAAATATATTGCATTAACAAGTAACCTAATGTTTGATTTATTAGGAAAAAAAGAAAAGGAATCGATAGTAATCAATAATAATTATATAATAAATTTACCATGGCGCATAACCTACTATAACAAACAAAATGTACAAATGAATTGGCACTTTGTGCTTCCATTCTTGATTTGTTTCCATTAATTATTGTAGACTTTACTTTATCTTATTGATCTTTTTATTCTCTCTCGATTCTCTTTTGCTCTTGTTTCTCTCTTTGATTGTTGATCTCTAATTGATGTTATAAGCTGATTCCTATTCATGTATTTTATTGAATGTTAGTTAGTTATCTTTTCATTTTTGGGATATTTCATTGAAATACTTTTTTTTTAAGAAAAAATTATTTTCAGAAAACAGATAATTAAATTAGTTTTACCTTTTACTGAATGAATTTCCTTTTAAATAAATGCAAAGAACTAAGAAAGCAACTCTTGAATCACTGAATCAATAAGCTGTTCCTTCAATATAATATTGTGGGAAAATGAATAGTACACTTTTTCAAGGCGTATTTTTCTTACCTATTTATTTATTTTTCTTTTTCATTTGATTCCAAAAAACTTTTTTATACTTATCAATTCAATAATTTTTCATATAATTGATTCTATTCATCAAGACAATAATGTTGGTGAATCTTTGAATTGAATAATATTATTATTAGAGAGGAGGTCACTATCAAAAAAAAAATTTGAAAAAAAAAAAAATTTTGAAAAAAAAAAAATTTGAAAAAAAAAAAATTTTTTTTTTTTTTTTGGAAAAGATGAACGAGTTTGAACATAAAATCCTCACTTATTGTTTTAATGGAAACGCTTTAGAGCTTCAAAGGTTACTTACAACAAATCCAGACCTAACTACATTATGGTTAGATGAAACTGATGATCTTCGAACACCTTATCATATTGCTTGTGAGCAAGGACAAGTTGAAATTGTCAAAGTTTTATTGAAAGATAAGAGGTTTGATGTTAATCAAGGACATACATTTGGTGTAACACCTCTTCATTATGCTTGTTATCTTTCAAGGATGGAGATTGTAGAATTGTTATTAAAAGAGGAGCAAGTTAATATCAATCAAGGAGATGGTCGTGGTCGAACACCTTTCTATTTTGCTTGTCAATTTGGAAATGTTGATATTGTAAATCATTTTTTAGCAAGTCATAAAGTGGTCAACTTTACTATAAAAGATGAAGAAGGAAAGTCTCCAATTGATGCTGCAAGAGAAGGAGAGAAGAAAGAAAAGAGTAACTGGATAAGGGAACAAGATTTTCAAAAACAAAAAAGAGATTATCAAAATATTATTCAAGTATTAGAATCATATGAAAGAGATCCGAATGAAACAAGAACAAAGTTGAGAATAAAACTTGGATTTGCTGGTAAATTTCATTCATTCATTTATTATTATTTTTTTTTTGAATAAAATAATATTTTTATTCATTTTTTCTCTTCATCTGATGATATTATTTTATTTTGAAGAAGGGAGTGCAGCTTCTATATTTGCGATTGTAGTTCTTCTTTCTGATGAATTTTTGGATTATAAACACAAATGAATTGAAATCAATTTGAGATGAAAAAGGAGAAAGAGAACTGAATTGAAAAAGTATTATTCTTTTATTACAATTTTTTTTTTTTTTTTTTTGGAAACAAAATTTCAAAATTCTAATTTGAATTAAATTAAATTTAAACCAAATATAATTAAATTAAAAGGAAAGGAAAAGTTCCAATCTAGACTCAGTAAAATGCTTTGAAGTTCCTTTCAAATGAAAATATTCAAGTCATCAATTGTAAATAATTATCTGAAACTAAGACTATTAAAGAATAGATGTTCACAGAATCAATCTCTATTTTTTATTTTATTTTTTTCGATTTAAAAAAAGAAGAGAAAAAAAGAAAGAAAAAAAAAAGAAAGAATGAAAAAAAGAAAAACAAAAAAGATACCAGCCAAACCTAATTGTTTTCTCAATTCACATCTCGTTCCATTAGGATCATTTGAATAAGATTCCAATAACTTTATAATATCCAAAAATAAGGTTTTCTTTACAAGATAATGTTCAAAATTTTCCCAACTTTTCTTTCGTTGTTGACTTGCTTCTCTAGCAACTTCAATTAATGTTTCACCTTTTTGATTTTTAAATTTTATATTGACTTCATTTATACTTCTATAAGCTAAAATGAGTCTCAATATTTCATATTGACCAAAATTACAAGCAAGAAATAAAGGTGTCTTTCCATCACTCTGAATATTAATATCCAATTTCTCTTCTTTTAATAATAAATTTGCAATCTCTACCTCTCCTCCTCTACATACATGAAAGAAAGCTGTTCGGCCAAGAGAATCAGAAATATTAATATTTAATCGTTTATCTTTTAACAATGTCTCAACAATTTCAATACGTCCATTAGCACAAGCATACATCAATGGTGTTTCTCCAAAATTATACATAGTTTCATCTTTCACATTAATATTGATTCGAGTACTTTTAAGTAATTGTTTCACCTCTTCACCTCTTCCTTTCTGACAAGCCAATAATAATTGTCTATCCATTTGTCTTGATTCACTTTATTGACAAGAAATTTCAAATTCAATTAAATTTCATCAATTAATACATCAAGGAGTAAATTTTGTTTTATATGATCCCTTTTATTTGATTGAAATTTATTTAATGTTTTTTTTTTTTGAAAAAAAAAATT
>Ga0209960_1004667_pt1 | contig 10260 bp, 6 predicted proteins | sample ThiBiot_500_plan_2_FD_183947 | JGI IMG/M metagenome (GOLD analysis project Ga0209960, IMG submission 183947) | Wastewater bioreactor microbial communities from Cape Town, South Africa - Thiocy_expt_500_plan (SPAdes) | ecosystem: Engineered > Bioreactor > Thiocyanate-remediating >... | reverse complement strand
ATATTAATTACATACATTTATAATTCGTAAATTTAGCAACTCGATAAATATTTACAACGATCTAACGGCTAATTAAATTAGAGGAGGCATTTACGTCCCTGTATTGATTTTATTGATGGGAATAGATCCTAAGACTGCTATTCCAGTTTCAAAGGTATTAATTATATTATTAATAATTTATTACTAATTTCTTTATCGTTGCGATAAAATCTCGAATTATTAGTGCAAACTTGATTGCAATGAGCACACTAACAATAATCAAAAATAGGCAACTATATTTGGATTAGCGTTAAGTACATTTATAGTCAACGCAAATAAGAGGTAGAAGAGATCACATCTTAACGAAAGTATAATACTAATTTTTTTATATAGACACCCTCGTGCAAATAGACCCCTCATTGAATACGACATTTCGTTATTAATGTCTCCCTTGAATTTACTTGGCACAGGTAGGTGCAGATCCACGTTAGGAAATTCAACACGAAACACTAAACCTCCTTATCAGCTGTTGGTGTGACGCTGTATTCGATGTTCCCGCGATGGTTTATAATCATTTTGTTGGTATTATTGCTCGTCATAACTGATTGGCGCGCTTGGGTCAAAGCTTTCGAATTGCATCGCAAAGAAAAAGCTCAGGACCAAAATAAATCTATTAACCCTAGCGAAGTAGAGCCTCTCATCAATAGTAAGTCGAACTTTGTTGTTTGTACTGGTAGATCCACGGTTAATTTCTAAAAAAAAAAAATTTTTGAGTTTTTGACTCACTTCATAATGTAGGTCTGGTTATTGTAATAACTCTATGTACCTATTTTATTTAAAATTATTGGATATTAATTGAAATTTATCAGTCGGTTTCGATAATGTACAGCAAAACCACAACCTGATCTCGGAATTTAGTTAAGGACAACGCAGTAGCTTTCATTTATTAATCGTTATATTTAGACAAGCTAAATAACCCAACTCCGAGGCAACAAAAAGTCTTGGAGCAGTTGTCCAAAACTCCGGTACTGAAGATCCTCTTGCTTGCACTCACGTGGCTTGCCTTATTTGGCATCACCTTTGTGCGTGGTGGTGGCGAGAGCGATTTGAGTCGCATAGGCGTGCATAAATGCAGTCAAGTGTTTTGGCTCTTAGGCGCAGCACTCGTACTGGTCATGTGCCTCGTGGGGTTATTTGCCGCTATTTACGTCTTCAAGGCATTTAAAGCGCGTGAAGCATTGGAGATTCCGCTTTTGGTATGTTATGCTATATTGAACGACCAGAGGATCCTCAGCAATTATTTTAGAAATTTAAAGGATTTACCGAAAAATTATCTTTAAACATATTATTTAAATGTAATTGCATGCATAATTTATCGGGCGAATTATCCTGCTTTTTCGAATTGTATTGTAACGTCAAAATATTTAGTTAATTAGATTAGGTCAAAAATACTCTTACTTTGTCAATCATTTTTTTCAATAAGGCCGATATGTAATAATACTCTAAACTCAAAATTAATTGAAACGACTCGATTAATGTAACTCTCTCTCTCTACTCCAACCAAGTATTAACAAATATTTTATGGTATTAGCCCGGAGATCTCCGATTATCAAAGAAAAGAATTCTCGCGCTTATGGCGACAGGCTTCGGTGCAGGTACAGCTGCAGGTGTGTTGGGCATTGGAAGCGGCATGGTGAACGGTCCAGTGTTGCTGGAAATGGGTCTGTTGCCTGAAGTTGCCACAGCTACAAGTGCATTTATGATCGTATGTAGTCGCGAGTGTGGTTGTAATTAACTAATTTATGTTCACTTCGGAATAACTATGGAAGGAATAACTTATTTAAAAAACTTATTTCTATGTAATTAAATATTTATCATGCCTATTAATTGACATTTTTAGCTCTAAAGATTAAACATCTTTCTCATGTCACAATAATAACTATTATTAAATAGATCTTCACAGCAGCTTCGACAGTGATGCAATACTTGTTGCTGGGTCAATTGCCGTACAAACTAGGTGGCTGGTTCATGCCAGTAGGATTTCTAGCGGGATTATTCGGCAATTATTTGATCAGCTACCTCGTTAAAAAATACAAAAAGAGCTCATTGATCAGTTTCCTGTTGTCAGCAGTTATTGGTCTCTGCACTATTGCTTTGACCGTGACCGGCGTGTTGGATCTCATCGCGCAAAGCAAACAACCTGGGGCATTCCAATTTGAGCCGTACTGTCCAGACTCGAACTCCACAGTGTGGTATTAAGTGTTATAAAATATATAAAAAATTACCCGAGCTCTTCTTTTAAACGAATTACCAAAGCAATGGTACAATAAACTAAATTTGGTTCTATCAAGAAATTTCATCCTTCCGAATAATTTAGGATCCTCACGATGACGAGGTACATTGGTTATCCTGTTACATAACAGTCAATGATAACTCTAACAGCTATTTAAGAACATTTTCATATGCGGATCAACATTTATTTTAAAGGTACATAGCTGGTCTATTTCGCTCTAGAACAAAGCAAAAACAGCAGCAACGACAGCCAAAGAAGAAGCGACAACAGAAGTAGCGGTGCTGGCCTTGGTCGAGGCAACGAGAGTAGCGCCGACAGCAGGGTCCCAAATGCAGCCAGTGTTGGACTGGGCATTCATGTTAATGAACGAAAAGGCGACCACATTGGCAGAACTGCCAGAGCCATCGGAAGAATCAAGTTGGTTCGAGTCAGATCGAAGGGCGGAAGAGATGATACTGGCATTGCCACCATCGCATTGTACGTGGTTGATCCAAGTAAGGAACAACGAACCATCTTGGGCAGCAGTTGAGGAACCGAGATTGATAGAGTTCTCCTCAACTTTAGAGTCATCGTCGTGTTCTTTATGAGACTCGAGGCTAGAGGCCAAAGCAGCTTTCAAAGCGACCTCGGTGCCACTCAACCAGCCCATTGCGCGCATTGCTTGGACATCGAACTCGACATCGAACTTGACGTCTTCAGGGTTGAACTATTCATTAGGTTAGTACTGTAGGAAACGTTATCTTCATTATGCACGTACGCTGAGAGTGCTGTTAAGAGGGCGGTTGACGCTGAGAGTAAGTCCGAAGACGTTGTCGGCGGTCCTCAAAGTGAAAACCTTTGAAGTGGCATTGTCAGGAGTAGCATCCACGAAGCCATTACCCCAGGTCCAGTTTTTGTAACTGTTCAGAACCTGGATTCAGAAATTAGAACTTTTATCAAATATAGAAACATCCGTTAGAAACGGAGTTTCAAAAATTTTAATTCGCATTCATCTACTTACGGGTTCGTTTTGGTAACCAGGAGTAGCGTCGGGGATGTATTCAATCAACTCGAACAAACGGAGGCGCAAACGGAGTTGATTTTCGGTTTGACCAGCCTTTTGTTGGAATTCAACGCGGAACTCAGCACCGGATCCTGCTGCAATTAGCTCATGAGAAATCTCGCTCTCGAAATCGGCACTCTTCAAGTGAACTTTAACTTTGACTTGATCAGAGCCAAAATTGAATTCAAAAGATCGCTCGACTTCAGAAGAACTGCTGGGGCTATCGACTCCGGGGGTATCAGGGCCAGGGCTAGCCAATGAAACGGCAAACAAACCAAGGACAACAAACAAGCACAAGAACTTCTTGAAAGACATCGTTACTTTCGTGTTATTTTGCTTGAGGATTAAAAAGTTAAATGAGTAAATTAAATTTTCTGCTATTTATGGTTTCATCAAAGAAAACGTTGACCAATCGTTGACAACCAAATTATTTCGGCGGCCATTTCAAAACTTTACGCTTATTTTCTAAACACCTTCATGAGCATTCGCACATAATCATGATTTACCGGTTAATTTATTCCCTCCTTGAAATCATTGATCAACTTTGTCAAACCGGAGTTTGCCAACAAGTACGGGTATTTCTAAACATTAACTTCCAATTATGGAAGTGTAAATCACCTATTAAATTCGTTGCTTTACGCTGTTAAAAGCTTAGTTTTATTTTGTGTGGTTGAAAAATAGTTCACTGAAAGTACAATTTTCAGTGTTTAACGGCGACAATTAAGGCCACGACAATATTTAGATACAGTATTATGAGGTTCGTTGTTTTTTCCTCTTATGCTTGTCTTTCTTATCCTTCTTATCCTTGTGCTTCCTTTTCTTTGATTTTTTATGCCTTTTGTCTCTTTTCTCCTTTTTATCCTTGCTTTTTCGTTTCTCGCTGGATCTATCAGAGTCAGAGTCCGATGATTCGGAAGATTCAATGTTCATCGGCATTATATATGCCAAACCACCTTGGACGCTACTCAATGGCTCGGGAGGAAGCTCAGGACCTATTACCCCCAGCGGAGCGGAGGATTTGCGTATTTCATCCAACGACGCAACCTTTTCTTCAACACTCGGTACATTTGTTGCTATGCTATCACCCACCTCAGCGACCATCATGCTGGTGTTAGTGAGAAGCGGCGGCCTCCTCTTCAAGGCCGTCAAAGATTTGAAATTCAATCCTTCTTCTTCCTCATTGTTATCTTCTAACTGCAATGGTTTCAGCTTTGATTTCATCCTCTCTTCACGCTCCTTGATAAGGTCATCTTTCAATTCGGCACGAATCTCTTCTTCAGTTTTCTGAGGATGTATCTCCGCAGAGGATCTAGATTCTGAAACGGGTTGGATCTCAGGGTCAGTATTATCTTCTTTTGAACTTTGCCCTTCTTCTTCTTTGTTTTCATCGTTAACCTGTTCATTTTCTTCGTCGCTATTTTCTTCGTCGGACGCTTCAAAGATAGCTTTAAATAAATCAATGGATGGCTTTTCTTCCTCTTTAATATCTTCTTCCTCTTCACTATCTTTCTTTTCACCTTCTTCTTTCGTATCACTCTTATTCTCGTCAGCATTCGTTGCTTCTTCTTTTGCCTTGGCCAACTCCGGCATAAACTGGGGCAATTCCATCTCCATAAAAACATCAATCGCTGCTTTTCGCTCTTCTTTTTTCTTCTGCCAATCTTGCGCGCCTTTGTAAGGGTTCATAATATTAAATCTCTTGCATAATAGGCCAGAAGGTCTCCATTCTTCAGTGGATCTCGTCAAGGACCCGAACATTTTCATCTTCGCTGCATCCGCTTGCACCGACGTATCAGTTTGATATTCGGTCAATTGTTTGTCGGTATACTCTTCATTGCCAAGCATGATATTCGCGGATGTGAATCGTTTTGCCATTGCATCCGACAATGGTTTAAATTTGCCCCAGACACGCGCAAATTCATCGTGTTCTTTAACGCGCTGATCTTCTGTCAGTCCATCTTTCCAATCCTCAGGTTTTAATTCTTCTCCGCGTTGAACTTTCACCCAGAAATCGTATCGTTTTTGTTTCTCTTTGTCGAATCTGAACGGTCCAAACGCCTCCGCGAGAGGTTTGTTCGGATCTGGTTTTTTTGCTTCCTCCTCCAGGTTGTGCGTACCGGACGTAAATCGATCCATCTTAATACCTAATTTGGCCAATGCTTCATTAGCTACATTTGGCGCTGCTAAAGATGGTGTTGCTGCCGGTACAGGTACGGAACTGCCAAGTTTTTGCAATCGTTCGCGGTCTTCTTTGGACAACAAATCGAACACACTGCGCTTCAAAGGTTGTTCGCCGAGTAATTCTCCGCGTTGGTCTGGAGTGATTTGGTATTGTGGCAGTTGTGCTGTCGTTGACAGTTTCGATTCTGCGTTGACTGGTGTCACTCGATGACGCGGGTCAAAATCACGTGGCACGTCGGGTGGCGGAAAGAATTTTTGTTTTTGAAGCACGCGATGTGCCTTGATGAAACCAGGGATGATTGGTCGTCCGTCTTCGCCAAATTCAGTTGCCACCAGACTTGACAACTTTCCCTTTTTAGAGTCGTAATCCATTTTTTCGTACCGACTTGGATCATCTTCAATAACACGCGAGTAATCGGTCATGTTGCCAGAGTCGTAAACATCGAATGCAGAACCGCCTCCCTCAAGTATGCTCATACCGAAATCTACAGAAAATTAGCGTAAAATGCTTACAAATATTGCCTAATTTGGGCATACCCGAACCACCGGAGTAATCAACGCCCATTTTCATTCTCTGTCGTTCTTTTTGTTTGCCCAGTGTATCTCCTCTACTAGGTTTACCTTCCCGCATCGCACGGAACTCAGGTGCTTGCGAGAACGGATCGTAGCCAAGTCCAAAATGATCATCCTTTGGCTTGAATTCCATCACTTCAGTATTCTTTGGCGCCACACCTACTTCTGCAGCGAGGGGTGAAATTTCGTCGTCACTGTCCTCGTCTCGTTCAACTCCTGGTGGTAAAGAAACTCCGTACTTCCTTTTAGGCACTGTAATAATCCATGTTAATTAAATGTGATAAACCAAAATATATGATAAGTGTGTGTCATAATGATTATACCTCTTTTTTTACGCGGGCCTATCCCATGGCCTTCACGCCATCCCATCAGCCTTAGCAATCGTACACCTGCAGAATCTTTGGCTGGAGTAATCAAATCCTCTAATCCGCCGCTAAGTATATATTATTAGCAACTTATATAAGAAATGCAATCGCGAAACTATGCGTACGTTTTACCAGCACGAGAAGATCCAAAAGTATCAAAATCTGATGCGGCCGAAACATCCTTTGCCCCAAGACCCATTTCCTGTGATAATTAGGATTCTTAATTCGATGTAAAAACCCTCATATAAACATACTTCAAAGTCCTCTTCGTCCATAAAATCCGTAGCTTGTTGCCCACTGGATCCAGATGCGCGACTAGACCGAGATGAAATAAACTGTGCTGGTGTCCAGCCTGATATCATTGCGTGAGTTGATTATGCAATTTTAACTTAATTATATGATCATGTAACAAATAAAATACTTTTACAAGTTGCGAAATTTCATTTACGAAGTTCCTTACCAAGTTGATTTGGATGGAATAGAATTTAAACATTGTGCAAAAGAATATATGGAAAGTTTTTTTATCTCACCTTGCGCACTGCCCACAGTATTATTGTAACCGGCAACTCGTCCACCTTTGAAAGCACCTTGCGGAAGAACTTTGCGGCCACGCTCGTCTTTGAGCTAGCATATCCCATATTTAGATATCACGTTTTTATGATAGAATTTGAGATAATTAATTGAGACTAAGAAAAGGAGATCGGAATGAAATCGCACAGAAAAATTTCAGCCTTTTGTGCAAATAGTAATATTATATATTACGTACTTCTTGTTTATAAATAGGCACGTATTTATCTTTGTTAACTTCTTCACGTTGCCGTCGTGTCATTTTTGCTGTTTCTTCTTCGGTTTCAAAGCGAGTTCCGATCAGCGTAATTGTCGGATCAGGACCGCCTATAATCAAATTAGTGTAATTGCACGCAAACGAGCATAAAAATGATTTTAAATACGATCATTAAGAAATATTAATAATTTACATTTTACGGTGGTGTCGCAATGCCATATTTATTGTTTAACATTTTAATAAAATTTTAATATAATATTGAGAATGTTACCTGGCATATCATCGTCGGGCTCGTCATCCGTTGGCCGCTTCTTTTTTGGCTTCGATCTGCTTGTCATGAGTCAGCCTTTCAATGAATAGATTTATTTTCTCATTATCTCTAGTCTCTTGTTACGAGCTAAAAGTACAAAAACAAACAAGGAAAAAAAAAATCCTTTAATTTCGACAAACCAGTGTCGCTTACCTCAACTGTCATGAAATAACCACCAATATATGTATGGTTAATTCACATGTACGTTGAACCTGAACATACATATTATTACATCTTGCGCAACAAATTAAAATATTGCATCCTTTCCTATTTTATTCTAACCCCCCTCTAATAATAAAAATAAATTGCGCAGTAGAAATAAAATTCAGTTTCAACGAGCCTGACCCACCAAAATTAGAAGGGATGACGAGTCGGTACTAAAGATCACGCGAGAGATCAACAACAAACCGTTATCCAAGAGCGCACAGATAACACTAAATCACTGTTCTCAGGTTATTCACTAGAGCATTTAAGAACGGAGCGTTGATATGATTAACTACAAATGAGATCTTGAGAACATCACAAAAGTGAACCCTTTTTTTTAACCCCATAATATCGCTAAAATACCAAATGCTATTACTTATTTTTTTTTTGTAGGACATTTCGTCAGGCGCCGTCATGTTGATTTTTTTTACCATTAACATTTTTTGCTAATTCCTGTTTTATAATGTTTACCTTCAATACATATTCAACATAACATCTTATTTTTGCATCATATTTGTCAATAAGGGGGGTGGTTGTGTTCCGTTCTGTTGACAAATTTGACACCATTACAAAAGCGGCTAACTAGCATAGCCCCAGTAAACAATATCGTAATGATAACGATACTAGTAGACTGCACCCCTTTAAAAATACATTTTCCGACTATAATTAACGTAATGGCAGTGCATGTTACGTGAGACTAGGGGGGTTCCGAACTTCAAATAAATTCGCTCACCATTCAATCAATACTAACTGGCAGAATACCACAAATGGTACCAAAATATTCGATGGTGTGCTTAACGCTTGTTATAGCGTGTAGCACAATCACCGTGCTGAGCCAGAAAGTTTTGCTTGGATTAGCAAGTGGGCAAAGTACTTTCGATCCAACGAGTTTCGTTGTGCACCTAGGAGCAGAAATATCTGACAATGGAATATTACGCCTTTCATCTACGACGAATAGCTCTGGCATTGCTATCTACACACCTTCAGTGTATCCAGCAGCTGGGTTCACAACAAGTTTTGTTTGGAACACTTCAGACTGCAGTACCTCAACAAATCTGCTTTCAAGCTCTAATTTCGCGGATGGGTGAGTAAATTATAAAGTTAAATCAGTATTTAAACTTAAACAACAGATTTGGGTTTTTCATTACAAAAGTGAAACCATCCGAAGATATGATTACATCATCTGAATCATCTTTGGGAATTAGAAAGCTAGAAAACGTACTTTTCATCGCTTACGTCACATCCCTGAACGAGTTCTATGTCTGTGATTGGTACTGTCTATTTCTATTTTTGGAAGAGAAGGGACTAACAGCTCCACCGCAGGAAAACCCCAATATTAACGGACGATGCGTTCTTTTTACGCAGAAATTGTAAAGTATACCCACTTTTTAAGCAAAGACTAGCGTGCGCTAGTTACTTTTTGGAGATCTCTTTGGATTCCTTCAGAAACGTATTACAGGTAACAAAAATATCAAAAATATCTGTCCCTTCGGAATACCATAAATTTTTTTTGCAGGTCTCACTTGACGGAAGCATCACCCTCGAGCATATCATGACGAGAAAGTTATCTCCGTCTCCCCACTTCATTGGTCTAGCCGCTGGAAACGATTTTTTTCCCCGTCAACAAGAATTTTCTGCGTGGAGTTGGGAGTCTCCGAGCCTCGTGACCGAAATCGAACAAGAAACATCCAAGTTCCGTACCTTTAACTCTGCGGAGCGGATCGACGAAAATCTGCTTCGCCTCACTCAAACATACTACCAAAGTGGTGTTGCTGTGGTAACCAATCGCGTTGTAGAGTTGAATAGTCAATTTTCTACGAAATTTATTTGGACCATTTCCGATTGCGATCCGAATACTCCAGGACAAGGGTAAAGAGTTGTGAAGTCTACCACCTTTAATAATAACTAAAATAATATTCAGATTTGCATTCTTTTGGACCAAACAATTACCTCGAGCAGGCGACTACGTTGTCAGCTCAGGAGAAGGGCTTGGCATCCAAAACATGCCCGGTGTGTCGACAATAGGCTACAATTACTATCAAAACACCTTTTATATTTGTTCCTGGTACGTTTAAAATGCACTTTTGGATCGGAGCCGTACAACATTTTTTTCGCCTTTTAATGGGATAATATGCAAGGTCAACCCCATTAAGTGGAAATTTCAGTGATTCTTGCCCGTCATACCCCAACCCACTCCCGAGATTCGTTTGCGATCAAGCACATATTTTTGAACTTAGCTACTACGAAGGAGTAGTAAAGGTAAGTCGCACAACACGATATTGGGTTTACAAGAGTTAATGAAACGAATCAGGTCTATGGCAATGGAGGCTTGTTATTTGCCGCAGAGATCCAGACGGAGAACGGAGCTTATTTCGTTGGATTCTCGGGATCTACAGGAAATACTTCGTTCGGCCAATATATAAGCAAATGGTCGCTTAAATCGCGTGCACTAGTTGAATTAAATTACTTCGAATTCGATTCAACCGTTAAAGACGGATTAGATGTGTTAGGTTCTGCTTACATACAAAA
>Ga0209960_1004666_pt1 | contig 10262 bp, 13 predicted proteins | sample ThiBiot_500_plan_2_FD_183947 | JGI IMG/M metagenome (GOLD analysis project Ga0209960, IMG submission 183947) | Wastewater bioreactor microbial communities from Cape Town, South Africa - Thiocy_expt_500_plan (SPAdes) | ecosystem: Engineered > Bioreactor > Thiocyanate-remediating >... | reverse complement strand
GAGATGATATCAAAGTAAGTAGTTAATCTCTTTTCATTAATTTTCTTTTTCTTTTTCTTTTTCTTTGTTTTATTTATTTTTCTTTTCTTTTCTTTTCTTTTTTATTTTTCTCTACCACTAGAAGTTGCACTTTGAGGACAACTCATAGTTTGATATCGTCATTTCATTAGTGTGGCACGAATTCCAACAATTTTTATCCAAAAGAAACTTTTAATTTAGAATTAAATCTTGGGTTCTAGTTCCTTGTTGCAACAACAACAACAAAAAAAAAAAAAAAGTTCCTTCAAACGATTTAACTAATCGAGATGTGAAGGTATGATTTCTTCAGTATAAGTTAAATCATCTGAAGATAATATGAAGATCATGGCAGAGATTAGATCAAACTTGAAATAAGAGACAACTAACTTTCAAGGTTTATTTCTTTACAACTTTTTTTCTTCAAGATAATATTATCTTTAGTAAAAGATGCTCAATAAATAATAAAAATAGCGAGCTTCTTCCTCTCTTCAATTTTTGAAATTTTTTCGAGTGAAGCCTAAATATTCCATATCTCTTTGCTATTCTCATTTGGGCGAAACTAAAATTTCCCTCTGCTTTCATTTTGGCAGCCTTTATTGGAGAAATCATCGAGTTCATTTGTAATGTCTCAGCGGCAATTACTTGTGCTGCAATGAGTTGATCGACGACTGGAAGAGGTGTAAAAGTTTTTCTTGGGTGGATTGTCCCACTTGGACTGACAAAATATCTTTCTCCACACTCAGAAATATCATTCACATGTTTTTTTCTCTTTTTTGGTGGGACCTTTGGAAAGATGCAACAATCGTTTACAAACTTCAACTTGGAACACACTGAAGTCAATGACCCCCAAAAATATGTTTCATTGATTTGAAGCTGTGTGGAAAAGAATTGTTTTGTGGAAGTAATAGTTCTGCAATAATTGTCGAAATTCGAAGACTGACTTATGTAATACTCCCTGGTTTTGGAAAATTTTCAAGGAACGAAAAATCCTTGCCATTATCCATTACACAAAAGGAATATTGAATCTTTGCTTCCAATCACGTAAAACCCGATACTTGTGAAGAGATCAATTTCTGATCCTTGATGTCATCAATCTTCTCTTTTTTTCTATAAAGGTATTTATTTATTTATTTGTTTTTGAATTTTTTTTATTGAATTTTTTTTTTAAAAAAAATCCAAAATGTAGGACACATGTTTTGCCTCTCTAGATTAAACAATTTGATAAAAGACGAGATACTGAAAACAAATCATTTTTGGTAGGTTATTGATTCTAGGATTACTCTTAGAAACCTTTGGTGGCGTTCGTATCGATATCTGTTAGAACTACTATGCCGAGTTATGTGATATATTCTAATGGTTGGAATTCTCGAAATCCAAGGGACAAAAAGACTTTCTGGTTCAGTTGCGTTGAGTTAGAGTCTTGAGTTAATATTATAATTGTTTTATGATTGAAATAAATCAAGAAAGAGTCTTTCATTTTTTATTTATTTATATAAATATTGTTTTTTAGAAGAAAATGAAAAAAAAAAAAAAAAAAAAAAAAAAAAAAAAAATGGCAAAACTTCCAAAAAAAAAAAAAAAATTTGAATTGATAATCGAGATAGAAATGAGTCAACCACAAGTCAAACGGTTTTACTTTTGTAGACATGGAGAGACTGATTTTAACACTGCTGGTCGATTACAAGGTATCAATATTATTTTCTTCTCTTTGATTCATTTCTTCAAATTTTTCTAAAACCACAAAAACTTTTTTTTTTGAAAAAAACAAAAGGTCGAGGAGTTGATACTGAGCTGAATGAAAATGGTAAGGTTCAAGCACAAAAACTTGCAAATAAATTAAGAAATGAAAGTATTGGTCTTATTGTTTCAAGTAATTTGACAAGAGCAAAACAAACTGCTCAATATCTCTTTGATAATGGTGTTACTGCTCCATTTAAGGTTTTTCTTTTCTTTTTTTGAATTTCTTTTGAAGATATTAAAAATATTAATAAAATTATTTTCAAAAAAAAAAAAAAGATTATAGAAAATTTGGCTGAGATCTCATGGGGTGATTGGGAAGGAAAACTTATGAAACAAGATGTTATTAATTTAGTAAAAAAATGGGAACAAGGTCTTCATCATGGTTTGAATTTTTTTTTTTTTCTGTAAAATTGTTTCCTTCCTGGAAAAATAAAAATATAAATTCAATAAAAAAAATAGAATGTGCTCCTAATGGTGAAAGTTATTCAGAGATCTTAGAAAGAACAAAATATGTTGTTGATGAACTTAAACAACTTGAAGGAGAACATATTGTTGTTATTTGTATAAATTTTTCATTTTTTTTTTTTCAAAAAATTTTTATTTAAATGGAAAAGAAATAATAACAATATAAAAAAATAATAGCTCATGGAAGATTGCTTATGACCCTCCTTAAATTGATTATAGCAGAGAGTGATACCAAAATGCATGTTTCTTCACTTCCAAATGCATCTATTCAAGTTATAGATTATTTCCCAGAAGCAAACAAGTTTTCAATAATTGAAATTGGAATTACATCTCATTTACATTAAATTTAAGTTGAGTATATATGAACCAAAAAAAAAAATGTATCAATAACCTCAATTACATAGATTCGATTAGATGAGATATTTCAAGCAAATAGACAAAAGATAGGATCTTTAATATTTCTCCACTGAATGAAACAATAAAAAAAACTTTGAATGTTGACTTTAAAACTGATAATTATCTTTTAGTTCTTTTTATTGGTTTTTTTGCTAAATCAAACTGTCACCAAAATTTCTCAAAAAAATTTTTCAAAGGGTGATTCAATTATTGTTGACCAAAATTTCACTGAATCATCTATTTTTCGTCTTCCACATCATCAAAAAAAAAAAAAAAAGTTATAAATAAATGGATAGGGGCAATTAATTTTCAAAACAAACTCAAACCTTCATTTGACCCAATACCTCAATATCTCAATTCAAAAATGTTTAAAGGAAAGAAAAGTAAGAAATCTGAAGAAAAAGGAGAACCAAAGCCTAAAATTAAAACATGGAGTGATGCATTGAGTTTAACTGATGAAGAATTTAAAGAATATTATGAAGCAAACAAAAAGAAAGTTAACGAAGGTTATTTTGGACCATTAAATCTTGCTTGTTCATATAACAAATTTGAGCTTGTAAAGTTTTTACTTGAAGATGAAAATATAGACCCTCAAGAGAGAAGACAAGGTACAGATAGTATTCTGTGTATGACACTATGGAGAGCTCACTCGAACGATCAATCAAAAACGATACTCGAGTATTTATTGGAACACCCAAGAGTGGATGTAAACGCTGTAAATAGTGCAAATCGCACTCCTTTTCAAATTGCATGTACTTTAAATAACAAGACTCTCCTTGGATTGTGTCTTAAAAATCCTAGAGTGAATTTATCAGTTTTAAGTGATGGTCAAAGTCCAATGTTTGAAACTTGTGCGAATGGATGGATTCAAACCTTTGAAGCACTCATAGAATGTGATAAAATAGATATAGATCTTCCTGAATCTTTCACGAAAGCAACTCCCCTTTATATTGCATGTGAAAAAGGACGCCTTAAATTTGTTAAAGTCTTAATTAAACATCCAAAAGTCAATGTCAATGCAATGAATACATTTTCTTCAACTCCATTGTATGTAGCATGTCAAAATGGAATGACAGAAATTGTTCAAGTTTTATTAGAAGATGAAAAAGTAGATATTAATTTATCAAGAGCTAATGGAATGACTCCCTTTATGATTTCTTGTTTTTATGGACATAATTCAATTGTTGAATTATTTTTCTTATCTAAAAGAAATCTTCAACTAAATAAGATAGTTGATGGCAAAACATCTTTAGATCTTGCAAAGGAAAGAGGTCATACTGAAATAGTTGAACTTTTTCAAAAATATTTAAATGGTTAGTTTTTTGATTTTCTTTTTATTTTTTTTTTTAATTTCTTTTTTCAATTAATTTCTGATCATTTTTTTTTCTTTCTTCCTTAGAAGAGTAACAATGTTGAAAAATGGAACAAAATCAATTTGTATAATATTAGATATCATTTTTTTCAAATAAATCATTCCTTCAAATTTAAATTTTTGATATTATAATTAATTGGATAGAATGGAAAGAATTGGAAAGAAATTACAAAAAGGATTCAAATTTTTTTTTTGATCAAAAGTTTAAAAAGAAGAACTTTGATATATGAAATCAAGTCTGAAAATTTAATCGAAGTTTGCAAACTTTTGGGAAAATTGATGAGAAATAAAGCAAGATGATTCTCAATTCAATTCCAATTCCCAATTCAATTTACTTTATATTTGTTTTCTTATAGTCTATTTTACGAAAATCACTTATTGAATAAGAAGTGTTTTTTCAATAAAGGTAAATTTGATAATGATAATCAGATAAGAAAAAAAAGAAAAAAAAATGCAAGTCAAAGCGATCCTTGGGCACCTCATTACCTCTCAGTCCTTCAACACCCTCCTTTTCAAACAGAAATGTAATGAATTCTCTTAATTCAAAAAGATCTTTATCCTTTATATTCATGATTTCAATTTCAAACTTTGATTTCTTCTTTTTTCCATATTTCTTATTTCTTTTTATGTTTTTTGTTGTTGTTGCTGTTTTGTGTTTGAAAGATTTGGTTTGAATTAGAGATTTTCTCACACTGGTTTGACTATTCTTACCAACGAGATTAGTTTTAAATCTTGATTGAATGATTTGTGAAGCTCAACTTAAAGCTTTTGAATCGAAATCTATGAGAAGAATGTTTATAATGAATTGAGTTGACAATTTTTTTTTTTTTTTTTTTTTTTTTTTCGGTTGGAGTATTAATTTTTTGTTTTATTTTATGAAATAGCTTTGATTGGAGTCAATGAAGAAGATGGAAAAATCTTATTTATTGAAGTTGAAGATCAACTTGAAGGTTTAATGAAAAAGTTCAATTTCAAAAAAGAATCTGTATGAATTTTTTTTTTTTTTTTTTTTTTTTTTTATTTTAAAAATTAATTTTTTTTTTTTTTTTTTTTTTTTTGAATTGAAACATTCAATCTCATTTTCAATCATATCATTTAGATTCAAACTCTTTCAGAAAATCAATTTATGATACCTGGATTGATTGATACTCATACTCATGCAGCTCAGTATGTTTCTTTCAAAAAAAAATTCATACAAATTCTTTTTTGAATTCTATAGTTATAATAATTATTTTCATTACTTAGATATGTTTTTACTGGAAGTGGAATGGATATGCCATTATTAGAATGGTTAAATACAACAACTTTTCCACAAGAATCTAAATTTAAAGATCCAAGTTATGCTGAAAAAATTTATTCTGCTGCAGTTCAAAGACATTTAAAAAATGGAACAACAACTTGTTGTTATTATGCTTCAATTCATTTACAAGGTTCTGAAATACTTGTTAAAGAAGTTGAAAAAAGAGGACAAAGAGGATTTATTGGAAAAGTAATGGATTTCATAAATTTATATTTTGAAAAAACAAAATCTTCTAATATTTTTAATCATTTAAAAAAAATGAAAGGTTTGCATGGATCGAAATTCTCCAGATTATTATATTGAAGAAACTGAAGAAAGTTTACAACAAACTGAAGAATTTATTAAATGGACACTTGCTAGATCAAATCCTCTTGTTAAACCTATCGTAACACCTAGATTCGTTCCTACTTGTACACCTCGTCTTCTTAAAGGTTTAGGAGATGTAATTTCTTTTTCTTTTCTTTTTTTTTTTTTAAAAAAAAAACTTATTTCATTTTAAAATAAAATAATAAATAAAATAGCTTGCTGAACAATATAAAGTTCCAATTCAAAGTCATTTATCTGAAAATAAATCAGAAGTTGAATGGGTAAAATCACTTCACCCAGAATGTCCAACTTATACTCATGTTTATGATCATTATAATTGCCTTCAAAAAGATACAATTATGGCACATTCTATTTATTTATCTCCTTCTGAAATGGACTTAATTAAAGAGAGAGATGCAGGAGTTTCTCATTGTCCAAATTCAAATATCTCAATTCGTTCTGGTTTATTTAAAGTTCATGATTTAATGGATAAAGGAGTGAAAGTTGGACTTGGAACTGATGTTGCTGGTGGAAATAATTTTTCAATCTTGAATGCCATTCGTTATGCAATCTCTGTTGCTAATGTTAATAGTTTCGTAGAAAAAGAATCAGAAAGACAATTACTTACAACTGCTCAAGGTTTGAAAAAAAAATTAAGATTAAGATTATTAATATTTTGTGTTTTTGATCTAAATTTCAATTCTAAACTTTCCTTTTCTTCGATAGCATTTTACCTTGCAACAGTAGGAGGTGCAAAAGTTGTTGGATTAGAAGATAAAATTGGAAGTCTTGAAGTTGGAAAAGAATTTGATGCTCTACTTATTGATTGTCAAGTTCCTAACTCTCCTTTTGATGTTTTTGAAAGTGATACCTTAGAAACTAAATTCAACAAGTTCATTTTCTTAGGAGATGATAGAAATATCACAAAAATTTATGTTCAAGGAAAACTCGTTCATTCACTTTGAATTAGTCTCAAATAGCTAGATGGATAGATAATTTTTTTTGTTTGGTTAATAGATTTCTTTTTCTTTTTCTTTTTTGATCTTTTTTCATTTCATTTTTTTTTTTTTTGAATATCATAAAATAAGACTCACATTTAACAAATAATTCAAACTCAGACCAGAATCACTTCATTATTGACATTATTAGATAAATTTATTTGAAACCTCAAAAGTTAAGAGTTTGACTTCAATGATTCAATTAATTTCGGACACTTTCAATTTTCCCCAATCTCGAAGATTTCCATTACTTCATAATTGAACTCATTAACATTACCATTTCATCGTTTTCTCCACTTTCTGGGTTTTTCGATGAACTCCAATCAATTCAACTCACTCCACTTACTTATCCCTTTATCCCTTTCCCATTGATAAACAACAAAACACAAAAACAAACAAATAAAAAAAAATAAGAAGTGATAGATAAATTGGTCTTTATCTATTGAATGTCAAGCTGAGTCAAACCAATAATTACAATCAGTTCGAAACCCAAACAAAAACAATAACAAAACACACAGATTTTATCATTATTTGTGTTGATTAGAACACGTGCAGTTGTAATCAAAGACAAAAAAAAAGTTGTTGATAATTGATTTCTGGAAATGGAATGAATTCAACTCAAAAACAAAAATGAAATGAATGGGAATTGAGAAGAAGAATATAATAATACTATTGATTGACTCAAACTTTAAGTTATAAATGATTCAATAATTTTTCTTATTCAATTTTTTGTTTCATAAAGAAAAGGTTTTATAAATAAATAATTTGCAAAATAATAAACATGTGAAAGTCAGTTATAAAAGATTTATAAAAAATTTTCCATGATTAGGCCAATCGGGATGATTCCAATAAATAAATCTTATCCATTTTTTTTTTTGCTTCGATTATCTTTTATCCCAATTTTTCATCCTTATCATTGGCCGATTATCTTTGGAAAAGTATAAATAGAGCCACTTTTTTTTTTTTTTTTTTTTTTTTCACAATTAATTTTTTATAATACATTTTCTGTTTTTTATATATAATCTTCAATTCATTTCTATACCTTGTTTATAACTCCAATCACCTTTAAAGTTCTTCTAAAACACTCTCTCAATTAACCTTTTAGTTAACCTTAGAAAAGTTTTCAATTTCAAAAAAATGTCCAGCAAACAAATTCTTGATCATTATAGAAACCTCGACCAACATGGGAAAGTTATGGCTACATATATTTGGATTGATGGAACTAAACAAAATGTTAGATGTAAAACAATGACTCTTGATAGTGTCCCAAAGTCAATTGATGAGCTTAGAATTTGGAATTTTGATGGCTCTTCAACTGGTCAAGCCCCAGGTGAAGATAGTGATGTTTTAATTAAACCAGTTGCAATTTTCAAAGACCCTTTCCGTGGAGGAGATAATATCTTAGTTATGACTGAATGTTTGAATAATGATGGAACCCCTCATGCTACAAATTATCGTCGTAAAGCTGTTGAAATTTTTGAGAAAGCTAAAGAACATGAACCTTGGTTTGGAATTGAACAAGAGTACTCTTTATTAAAATCTAATGGAACCCCTCTTGGTTGGCCAGATGGTGGCTTCCCACCTCCACAAGGACCTTATTATTGTGGTGTAGGAACTAACAAAATTTTTGGAAGAGATGTTATTGAAGCTCATTATAAAGCTTGTTTATATGCTGGAGTTAAAATTTGTGGAATTAATGCCGAAGTTATGCCCTCTCAATGGGAATATCAAGTTGGACCTTGTCTTGGAATTGATATTGGTGATCATATGTGGGTTTCTAGATATATTCTTCATCATGTTGCTGAAGATTTTGGAGTTGTCGTTACTTTTGATCCTAAACCTATCCCTGGTGATTGGAATGGAGCTGGATGTCATACTAACTATTCAACAAAGGCAATGAGAGCTGCTGGAGGAATGACTTTTATTTTAGAAGCATGTGAGAAATTAGGAACTAAACATCATGAACATATTGCAGTTTATGGTGAAGGAAATGAAAGAAGGTTAACAGGAAGACATGAAACTGCTAGTATGGATAAATTTTCTTATGGTGTTGCTCATAGAGGTGCAAGTATAAGAATTCCTAGACATGTTAATGAACAAGGTTATGGATATTTAGAAGATAGAAGACCTGCATCTAACTCTGATCCATATATTGTTTCTTCTAAAATTACTGAAACAACTCTTCTCTAAAGCTTTAATATTTTTAACCTTTTTAAATTGAAAATTTTGTAAATCTAAACTTTTTTTTAAATAATAAATTTTTTACTTTTCTTTTTTTCTTTTTTTTTTCTTTTTTTTTCAAAGTTTATTTCAACAATCACTTTTTTTTTTTCCAATTTCTTTGATACAATAACTTGAATGAATTCAAAAGTTAAACAAAATAAATAAAAAAAAAATTCAAAAAAAAGAGTTTTTTCTTTCTTTCAAAAAAAGCAGTAAGATTTTATTCAATTAAGTAATTGTTTGAAATCTAAAATAATCATCTGAAAGAAGAACTATCGTCGCAAAGATAGAACCAGCATCACAATCTATTAAATAGAGAATATAAAACAAATAAATCAATGAAAGATATCAATAAATAAATAAAAAATAAAAAATCATACCAGCAAATCCAAGTTGAAATTTTAATTTCGTCCTCAGTTCATTTGGATTTTTTATAAATTCTTCTAATAATTCAACAATAGATCGAGATATTTTTCTACTTCTTTCAAACTCTTCATCACTTTCATTAAAACCTTGTTGGGACTTGCTTTGATCTCTTGCAATCGAAATTGCACCTAAATCAATTCCTCTTCCACTTGCTAACATATATTTACAACTTTAATCTTTTTCCCCTTACAGGCAATATAAAAAGGTGTTTCTCCCCGACTTGAGTTACTTACATCAATTCTCATATCATTTAATAACAGTTGAACAACATTAAATTCTCCCCTCCAACAAGCAAAGCAGAAGGGTGTTTCACCAGAATTATTTGTTTGATTTATATTAATTCTTTGATCATTTAATAATAATTCAATCACTTCAAGTTGTCCTTCATAACAAGCAATAAAGAAAGGTGTCCAATTACTCTGATCTGTTTTATTAACATCAACTCTTTCATCATTTAATAATAATTTCACAAGTTCAATATATCCTTTTCTACAAGCAATCCAAAAAGGTGTTCGATGATAAGTATTCTCTTGATAATTAACATTAATTTTTTTATTCTTGAGTAATTCTTGAACTTTTTCAATGTTTCCATTTGAACAAGCTTCAAGAAGTTGTTTCTCCATCATAATATTATCAATGATTTCTCAGACTAAAGTCTTTGAGTCGGTTGCTTTACTCTCTTGTTTTAGATATTCTTGATTTATCTTGAATTCTAAAGCTTTTGAAATTTGAACTTTATGAAATATGAACTATGAATTCTAAAATGAATGAAGGAATATAAAGTTTAGAAGGTAATGTTTATAGAAGACCAAAAGAAAACGAACCGGAAGTGAACTATTTCAAAGTTATAACTGTTTTATCCTCAGGTTTGCAATAGGTTCTTTCCATTCATAAATTAAACTCATCCTTGATACTTTTTTTAAAAATTTATAAGTTTGAAATTGATTGCAGTTAACTTATAATAATTATTGAGTTCGATCATGTTTTCAATTAGGAATTCTACATAAGTTGAAGTTGA
>Ga0209960_1004664_pt1 | contig 10267 bp, 6 predicted proteins | sample ThiBiot_500_plan_2_FD_183947 | JGI IMG/M metagenome (GOLD analysis project Ga0209960, IMG submission 183947) | Wastewater bioreactor microbial communities from Cape Town, South Africa - Thiocy_expt_500_plan (SPAdes) | ecosystem: Engineered > Bioreactor > Thiocyanate-remediating >... | reverse complement strand
AATGGTTCGATTAGCATTAGTTTTATGGAGGTAATTCAAAAGCTTGCTTTTCGACGTGGAGTTAGTGTTAATTTTTCCTCCGACACCTAATTCAATGTTTTTTTCTTCAATATCCTAATCGAAGTGGGGGCACATAATGCTATGAGCTGTAGTTTTTTTTTGTCTTCATAAATATTTAAGATCATAAGAGTATATTGTTTACATGTCATATATCTTTTATTTGGCTGAACGATCATATCATATGTTCAAATACATTTATACGTTTACTTGATAAGTTTAATGTATGAAAATTCGTTACTTAAGAATTTCTACGGTTAACACATTGAAACAGCGTTGTGCCGTTTTCTTGTCTGCATGGATAAAGGGCAAATAATAAAAAAAAATAGAGTGGGTCTACCCTGAAAAAAAACTTAATTAATTTTTTTTTTATGAAACCTGATCGCTACATACAGGCATAGAAAATAACTTCGTACAGCATCTATAAAGTAATTCGGAAGAAGCCTATACATTGTATAATTATCACCCGTCCATTCTGCCAACACAGAAAATGAAATGAAACCCTCATTTTCTTATAAAACACGGCAGAATACGGTCTCATTGTATTACAATCATCATTCATCGGTCAAAAGACATGCAAAATTCTGATATTTTTTATTCGTCCACCCGACCACGGAAAAATGTTATTCATTCGGAGAGCAATGAACCTATCGGTTCTAACGAGAATTTGTTCTCGGTTAGATTCTTTAAAGCATACAGGCTATTCAATTTTTCTCTTTATTTTCTTTACAGATGTCAACAATTTTGACGGCTCGCTATCAACATCATCGATTCATACATCCAGCAACTGGGAATGGAAGTGAAGAAATCAATAACGAAGTATGTCTCGAAGGGAATTTTTTAGTCATATTCTTGAGACAGAAATATATGATAAATAAGTTATTTTTGAAAACAATAAACTATGTGTCAATATTTGCTATTTTCTATAAAGATTACTTTCGATTTTCGTAAATCTTACTTTACTGAATATAGTTGAACTAGAAAATTTTTCTTTCGTAAAATTGACCAGTAATTTCATTTGTTCATGATAGATATCAAGCAGGTTAAATTTAAATAAAATAACGGGCGAGCCCGGTCCCGCGGACCGGGCGACCCGTTTTAACCCCAAGAATGTATCCTCTGGATATGCATCGTCCAACATCAAACAGAAATAAGAAGCTCGGGTAAATAATTGTTTACTATTGTTCTGTTCTTATCAAACTTTCGATATTTCTTAATTAGATGTCTTAATTCGATTTGTCGTCGACCTTTACTTGTCTGTTGTTTATTGTCTCTTCTTACTTTCATTATCTTGGGACTTAATGCGGTACTTATCGCTTTGATAATAATGCCTATGTCGACAAAAGTTACAACAACAACAACTACGATTGGTGAGAAATATAAATATAAAGGATATTCCATAATAACTGAGGATAATTTGTCGCCCATGTTTTTCGTACTTTTATTTGACCTAGAAGACTCAAAATTGTACCATACATCTATCTAATGAAGATCTTTAGTCTCTGAAAATTTCAATTCTCTAGCTCTAACCAGTAGTGAAATGTATCGACATAGCAGAGTATTCAGAAAATAAATCTCGATTAAACATTGATATCCCTATAAAAAAAACCTGACATTTTCTGGTTTTACGATAAATATTTTGACTACAAAGTTGTTATCTCTCAATGAAATTAGAAAAGGTCTACAAAGTACCGTATGATACAAAATAAAATTTTCTGAATACTTTGTTTTTCTATGAAATAAATTAGCTCAACTGCCATACAATCAAACTAATTCATCCAATCCGACCAAAACACCATATTCTTGTTCGGGTGTTTCTCCTTATACTTTGTGGACACTATACGTTGACGCAGGAATTATGATGAATATCGATACCAGCAATTGTACTTTCAATTCGACTCCACTTTATTTCACTAGTATAGCTGGTAATGCAGCACACTGGGATTTGATGGGCTATGGTGCGATTTATAGTGCAACACGATCATCGTTCAGGATTTATGCTCGATCATTTTGGAGTATTTGGGGTATAAATAACACAATAGTACTTAGTGAGAGTGTTACACAGAAATGGAATGTCAATTGGTTTGGAATATTAGAATAGTCAGTTTGAACTCTGATGAAAAGATTGATTCGATTATTCTTTAGAAAGAAGAAAATTCTTGAACTGATAACTATTGATTTCAAAGCCTTTTGATTAAGTTAATAATGATCAATAAAAAGATTTGAAACAAACGATGACGATAAATATCTATAAAAAAAAATGACGAGAACGTTTAAATGAAGTAATAACAAATAGATCGAATACATACTCGTCCGATTTTCACGGATCTCATCAGATAGTTTGAATGATTATTCTATATTTCAAAAATAATCTTTACTTTGCTGTCAATTAATTAGAAATTGACAATAGTAAATGAATCTACGACATGAGTAAAACCAATACAAACAGGTAAACTGCTAGTCTCAACTCTTGCTTTTCAGCAATCAATTGTCTTGGTATCAAAAATGAAATATACTGCTTCGTGCTAGTAATATCTCAAATGCAGATTATAAATTTCGCCGACGCGTTTCGTATTTATTTATAAATGAAAAAATGAAAACGAGGCAGTGTCTGAATAAGCCGTATGTTCTGGATTTATAACAATACTCGACTTGTGTAATATGGACAAAGTGTGGAATGCCTATTGATCATAACTTAATCGTCTTTGAATTCGAAATGTTGATGAAGTGAGAATGCACAATTTGGAATCATGAAGTAGTGAAATAAACATCTCATACTGAGAGTGGCGGTACGCTACTTCTCCATTTCGTCTCATGTAGCGAATTGATTTTTCCATCATTTCATCTTTCAAGATTCGTTACGATAGTGTAACGAAAAAAGCTGATTATTCGTTTGCTGAATTCTTGACTATTGAGTTGACAATGAGTTTGGTTTGATTGTTTACTCCAAGTATACAATCAATATTTTATTGATAAGATAAAAGTTATACGAATAGAAAGATTAACATGTGTAGAAAGAATGTAATAGTATGTGAGTCAATCACTGAACTGATCTAACTTCAATTGAACTGAAAGTTCGATTGACTCTAGGTATTTATACTTAGAGAGAGAAGAGAGAGAACATCTTGCACATATAAATCTAACAAAGAATTGATGAGAAAGGTAATGGAAATGAGATCATATAACGATAAGTCAATATGTTGCTTCAGATTTAAACAATGTAACACGATTAACATTACAAATCTCGGTGAACGATGAACGACGTCAACTGTTCGACTGAGCCACACCATGTGTGAATGTCTTTATTTCTTCTTTTCCGCTTCATTAATTTTGCTCGTTCTGCTGTCTTGAGGTGTGAATGAACTTCTCTCTATCATTGAGTGTTTCTTTTCTTTCTTCATTAATTCATTCAAACTCATTGATCATCTTCTTAATTCTTCGATTTGTTTGTTCTTGGCACAGTAACCTCGGATTTAAATCCGAGCGTTATGTGCACTGCAAAAAGTAAAAATAATTCACGACATATTGATTTTGAAAAAACTATGCAAACAATTTTTTTCTCTCAATTTTTCTCTACATTTCCCCTACTCCCCCTCAGGCCTGTAATAGGTCAAGTGCTTTACTTCAATTTTTTTGGAAACTTTTTATGTGACTCCATCGAGAACAGTCTTGATTATTACTAGATAGATATTCACATCAATATAACACGATTTAATGTACTCTTCACTCAACTTTCTTTTGGGTATCTAACGAAATTTGCATTTGAACCTTTGGATCATCTCGAAGGTATCTATCTTTTTTCGATATTTTCCTACCAGTTTTTCAAGGATTAAAAGTTGTATAGCATATCAAAAATTCAGCTTGGTAGCTTTTGTTTTTAAAAAAATGTTAGCGGACATATCGATAAAATAGACTGAAATGATGACATTTTTTGGTATAACTCAGCCATTTCTTAACGAATCATTCTCATCTTCAAACTCGGCCGAGATATTGATGAGATAAAAGCCTGTAGAAAATTTCATGACAATTGGATGAGCCTTTCAAACGTTATCGTGTAAACGGCCGGACATACTGACCGATTTTAGAGTGTACTCACTTTTTGAGTACACAATAACAATACATTTTAGAAAACTTTTAAATTGTTTTTATATAATATCGAAAATTTTCTATTCAATGATTATACGTTAAGAATATACAAGGGGGTAAGTGCAGATATGGAACCCCGGGCACCTCGGCACCTTCTCAGCACCTCAGCACCTTTAGTACTGAGGTACTGAAAGGGTGCTCATATAAATTAGGATCACAAATTTTGCTTACTGTTGTTATTAGGGACTTGAACCCTAATTACAACAATTGGGCTTCTTTTTCGTAGACCGCTGATTACTTCACTATTAAACATGATAGAAAAGTAAATCTTTCACCATTTGAAAGAGGATGTTCCAAGGATTATTCAAATATAAAAATATTTTTGACCGACTTCGAACTAGTGGAGAACGAAGCCAAACAACATGAGGTACTCGATTAGTGTTGTTATTAGGGACAATGACTGTACCTGCAAATTGTCATTTTGTTTGAAAGATGAAAACAATTGTTTTTTCGATTATCATAATGTTTTTTTTGTAGCTATTTTGAATTAAGATAAAGTAAGAAGGTAGAAAAAGAACACATTTTCAATTAAAAAAAATCGGTCCTCGAAGGATTAAGAAAGGCTTCATAAGATCATCACCCAATCTAGTTGCCGAAAATTTTCAGTTGTGAAATGTATTAGTTTGGCAGGTCGCATAAAGAGTTATGCATATATCCAAATTTTTATGAATTTTCAACGAAATAAAGTTTGATCAAAGATATTCGGATATGAAGAATCTAAATCAGATGTCAATATAAAAAGAATGGAAAAGGTATGAAAGTGAAAGGGCAAATAATAATATTGTAAATCTCATAGTATTTTGAATTAACGAAAATCTAGACTTTTATAATGATAAAAATATGTAATAAAAAATTTCTGTTCTTATGTTTTGTCTGTCAATTATGTGAGATCAAATGCATTGTTCTAGTTTGTAATAGTTCATCCAAATGAATTATAGTGTCTTGAGTAATTTGATTGCGTTTAATCCAAAGTTTAGTGAGTGTGACATTATTGCTCTGTAGTGATTTAATCAGATGTTGTGCACCTTCTTCTCCAATTCGATTATTCCAAATATTGACTTCTTTAATCGTCTAAATATTAAAATGAACTATTTCTATTATTCAAATAGAAATGAAAATTACTTTATTTATTGTTAATGTATGTGCTAGATATCTTGCACCTTCACTTCCAATATCATTTCTTCCAACATCCAGAGTAATTAATGTCTGTAATTACAGGTTAGAAAACATATTGAATGAGAGTGAAATATACTTCGTTCTTTTCTAGAGCTTTCGCAATATGTTCAAATCCTTCGTCTTGAATTTGGTTTATTCCAAGACTCAGCTTTAAAAGTATCTATCAATAAATAAAAGCAAAATATGATAGAATAATTAATCCAAATATATAGTCACATCATTAATTAAGAGAACATTAGCAATAGAGGATGCTCCATTCTTTCCAATCTGATTATTTGTCAGATCAATTTCTGTTATTGTCTTGTTAATTTTCAACATATCAGCAAGACTTGCAATTCCTTCATCTCCAATTCGATTACACTTAATTTTTAGCACAGTTAATGTCTATTCGTAAGAAATAAAATATAAAATAAAGAGAAAGATAAAATAAAGTATAAATACGGTATTTGTTCGTAGACTATCAATAAGGCACTTGATACTATTTGTTTGTAATTCATTTCTCGAAAGTATTAGTGTTTTCAGTGTCTAATTGTAAGTGTTGAATATTCGATAAAGAACACTTATGAAATTGAAACATACCTGATTAATTTGTAATGCAGAGACTAAATGTTGCATGCCATCTACATCGATCGGATTTCTTTCAAAACACAATGAAGTTAGTGTCTATGTTTGAAGTATTGTGCATGAAATAAAAATTAGTTTTCAAGGTTAATTACTACATTATTTCTTATGACATTTGCTATAGAGATCGCAGCACATGGTTTCAATTGATTATTGATCAGCTTTAATGTTGTGATTGACTACCGAAAGAAATCGAATGAAATATATGCAACTGTTTTAAAACATTACTGAATGATATGATATAGCATGACAAAGATAAACGATTCCATTTTTATCAATTGCATCATGTTTGATCTCTAATTCTGTCAATGTCTAATTATGAAGTAAAGAGAAATTTTATCTATGAGAATAATAATATACCTGATCACTTTGTACTTTATTGACTATATCAACACACAGAGATTGTTTCAATAATGATCCGGTCAAATATAGTGCTGTTCGAGTCTACACGAAACAAATTTTACGAATCTATATGATGTTCGATGAATGGCATGCTAACCGTTTGGTTTTTGAATTCATTAATAAAGTATTCCAAACTACGTAGGCCGAAGTTGTCACTATCGATGTGCAATGCTTTGAGTGTCTGTTTTACAAGGACAAAATATTATATAGATATTGAAGTAGAGAATCACCGTATTCGAACGTAAAGCAATAGCGATTCGTTCGGCAGTATTATTTTTGTAATGATATACACCGTAACCTCTTTTTTCAGCGCAAATTTTATATTGAAAATATTGCCATGAAAGTTTTATTTGAGTTACATCCTATGTAAATCAAAGGATAGTGTTTAGAAAACAATTGAATAATAGAGAAGAATCTTGCTTTATCGTTCTTGTATATCTTTTCAATCACTTTTTGAACTTCACGCTCCTTATAAGAGTTTACTATATTTTTTAAGAAAAATAAAATATAGTAGTGATATAAATTACTGTGCTTTCAGGTGTATCAAAAAGTCTTTGTCCATGAAGAATGAGTGTGGTGATCGTTGATTTCTAAGATAAGAATGAAATCAACAACAAGATAATATCGAAAAAATTCACTTGATCTCCTGTCAACGTCTGACGGAGATAATCGATCCCCTCGTAGTCGATCAAATTGCCCTGTAGATTAAGCGTTTGTAATGTCTGTAAAGAAAAATATGAAAAAATATATTGTGAAAATGATTATACTCACAGTATTTCCTCGCAAAGCATCAGCAAGATATTTTGCACCTTCTGTTCGAATATTACCATTGATGAGTTCAAGCTTTTCAATTCTCTAAAATGTTGAATAGAATATTTAAAATGTGCAATGAAAGGAGACAATCAGCAACTGTATTATCTCGCAGAGCCAAAGCAAGATGCTCTGCGCCATCATTTTCAATACCATTGCTTTCAATATTGATCTTTTCGAGTGCCTAAATTTGAAAGAGAAGTTATTTTGTATGCAGAAAATAGGGAAGCGCAAGCTCAACTATAGTCTTGTTCTGCAACACTTGAGCCAAAGATTTTGCTCCACTATCTCCAATTTCGTTTCGACTGAGATTTAAATCTTTCAGTGTCTACATAAGAGATGGCACAAAATCAACGTATTATGTTTGAAAAGAATATATATATATATCACTGTATTCTTTTCCAGAACCTTGCAAAGTATCTCTGTTCCTTTAGATCCTATTTTGTTTGATTCCATGTGTAATCCAGTTAACGCCTATATACAAGTCAAAAAGAAAGTTAAGAAAATGAAACTGAAAAACAAGGATTAACTGTATTAGTTTCTAACAAGGAAGCTAGATGACTAATTCCATCTTCTCCAATTGAGTTGTTATTCAGAAACAATTTGGTAAGTGTCTGTAAATATAGTAACGATGAGAATTCTTAGACAGACATCGATAAAAAGAAATATACAGTGTTGTTTTTTAATGCCTTTGCAAGATGCGCAACACCAGCACAACTGATCGCATTCTGAGTAAGATATAACGTCATGAGTGTCTGTATATAGCATATACAATCAGTGACAGAAACATGAAAGCATCCATAAAACTACTCTATTCTCCTGCAGAAATATCGATAAATATTGTGCTCCTTCATCGCCTATAGAATTACCATATAAATTGAGTGTCATAAGTGTCTATCGATGATAACAAAAAAAGAAGTTTCGAAGCTGACTACAGAATCAAACTTACAGTGGTCTCTTTTAATGCATTCAAAAGACTGTTTATACCAGTTGCTTCGAAATTGTTGTTGGATAGATCTAATTTCGTAAGCATCTAGATTTGGAAGAGAAATCAATCGAAATATAATGAAAACTCATTTCAAGATTTACTCGATTATTTTTTAATCCATTAGCCAGGTACTCTGCACCTATTGCGTTAATACCACTGTCTTGCAAATCTAGTTCAACAAGTGTCTAAATAAAACAGGTGAATTTCATATATTCTATTTAGTTAAAATCGCAGTACTCACATCGCATGGAACGATACTAATCAGATTTTGTTTTTCACGTTTAGTTAAATAAAAGTTATTCTGTTTGAATAAAATTCCATATTTACAATTATGAAAGTCACACAAATCATCGGTATTTGGCAGAGCATGAAGTAGTACACTGTTTGATCCGTCGAAAATGTATTCATAAGCAACAAACCAATGTTTTTCATTGAGCCAAAATGGACCTTGAAACGGAATCATGAGCGAATCAAAACTAATTGCATCATTACACGTGAATCTGTACGGAATTGAATATCTAAATCTATCGAGAAAATTGAATTCAGTACGAACGAAGTTTTCCCAATCATAAATGTCAGCAAGAGAGCTGAGTGACTTTGTATGAAAATCTATTTGAAGTTCTCGAAGTGCAGGTGTTTTTGACAGTACTAATTTGAGTTGTTGTGTTGATAAAACACGATTTTTGATGATTAGGCAAGTCAATTGTGAAGTAATTGGACCGATAGGCATTTCTTCGTCACACCCGGTCATATCATTCAATTTCAGTGTTTTAAGATGAGGTAATTGTTGAAGTAGAGTTGGATATTGCCTATAACGACAACCTCCCAGTGTCAGATGCATTAATTGACATTGCTCAGGCCATGTAGTAACCGCAATATCATAGTCTAACGTTGGCAAGCATAATTTTCGAATATTTGATCTCGCAATCATGTATGAAATACGAGAACGTGTTTCGGGATCTAGTTGGCCGTTCGATTCGATTGTAAGTGATACAAGTTGCAAGTAATTTGCATCTTTCAAAAATAATTGCAAGCTTCTGTTGGTCATACTACGAAGTGATAAATGTCGAATGTGTTCAAATAGATGAACACAAACGGCATTCGCTCGTCTTCCATGTTCTGGTGGAATGTATACGCCTTCGAATGATACAATTAAAGATGAAACAATATGTGGACGAATGGAACGCAAAAATCGTTCGTAACGACTTTGATCCTTGCAATTAAGTACAAGTTCAACTTGATCATATTGATTCACGATATTACGTAGTCTTTTGCAGACAAAACGTATTGCACATAGAATCGTTCGAGCATCACAATAGTGAAAAATTCGATGGAGTAATTCAACAGGTAAAGCGGATAGATTTGCTTGTGTCATTTTAAATCACTAATCGATCTAAAAAATGAATAAAAATTTACATAGGACATATTGTGTTGTGCTGCATCTGGACAACTACGATCATCCAATGAAGTTTTATGAATGTTTAGTTTATTACAGATAAAAGGAAAGATAAGAACGGGTAAAAATATTCGTTATAACGATGTTGGAAGTTTTTTCAAGGTTTACATCAGTTTCACAAAAACGAAACGTGCACAAACATATTTACGAAGGTGTATTCATGTCATCATATATTTATATTTTGAGAACGCTTGTTGGTCAATTTACTTCGTAGCAATTTAGTTTTACCGCTTTAGTCAAGAAAATTCAAGCTACTCCGATCATAGTTCGAGATTCTTCATGGTAAAAAAACCTTCCGAGTTTGAGAATACATCCTATTCCACAAAATTGCACAATCCGGAATCAGTTCCGCCCAAGCGGAATCAGTCACAAACGATTCCCACTGATTCCGGAATTCCAAGCTACACGCATATGCACATCGACCACTACATGTATATGTCACAGTAAAAGTTTTACTGTAAAACTTAAAATTTAGGACAATTTAAAATTTTTCCTAGACCAAATTCAAATCTTGCTAAATTTCTATTTGAACTGGTTATTTTTTAGTACTAATTAAAATTTTAGTTTGTTCTAGGAGAATTTAAAATTTTAATTTTTCCTAGAAAATATTT
>Ga0209960_1004663_pt1 | contig 10271 bp, 11 predicted proteins | sample ThiBiot_500_plan_2_FD_183947 | JGI IMG/M metagenome (GOLD analysis project Ga0209960, IMG submission 183947) | Wastewater bioreactor microbial communities from Cape Town, South Africa - Thiocy_expt_500_plan (SPAdes) | ecosystem: Engineered > Bioreactor > Thiocyanate-remediating >... | reverse complement strand
ATGCAGGCACATTTCGTGGAGTAGAAAACATTGAAGGTCATTTATCAAAATTAAGAACAGAGCTTGATTTTCAAATCGTCAGAATTCAAGAGCTAATCGCGTCTATGGATGGCACGCAAATCATTGCGTACGGTGAATTCACGTTAGAATTGCGAAACAACGTCAGCTATGGCTCAGTAAGTAACCGTGTTATTAGAAAAAATATTAATTGTGTAGTAATTCTGCGACAGAATTATTCACGAATTTTTTTTTTTTTTCAATTATTTCTGTTTGCACCGCCTTTGCGAAGTTCGATTGGCATTACTAAAATTGAAGCTAATAAGATCACATAATAGAGGTTCAATAGATTTGTCGATATTTGGAAGTTTGATCCGGAATCGCACCTCTTGCAACAAGTCGATGTTTATATTACACCCTATGCAATCGAGTTTCAAGCAGCTTAAAACAAAGTGTAATATTTTTATACATATTTAGAGAATAAACGACGAAGAAACGAATTTCAAGCGCCAAACAAGGGAATAAATTACAAATACTTTAAGAAATTTCAATTATTTTTCTCCCAAATGCGATAGAAACTAATGCGTGTTATGAAATATAATCAAGAGTGTTGGGCGATTGTTTATTCAGTTAATTTGGTTGAAACAAAAAGACAACACATCAAAAAAAAAAAAATGGATCTAAAGATCACCAAGCGAGTTAAAAGTCTGTACGAGTGCTTCAAGAAAAAGGATTACGAAAAGATAGTGCAACAAGTGGATAGTAATTTCACGTGGTACGCTTTTGGCGGTCCTGAGTTCAATCCTATCGCTGGTAAGTTGGATCCAACCGAAATGTTCTTAAAAAAGGAAGTGTGCTTCTCTTTAATAGATCAATATAAGGCAAATAATCATTATTTTTTTGAATGATTATGGCGATAATTAGAATTCGAATTCTTTTCAACCTGTTCAATGCCTAAAAAAAAAAACTCTTTCCTAGGAATTTATCGTGGCAGACTAGGTTTCGAAGACCTCTTCAATATTATTGAAAGCAGTGTCATATACGAAGATTTTGAACCTGAGCAATATATTCCTTCTGCGGATGGCAAGAAACTAGTCGTCGTGGGACACACAAAGTCAAAATCCAAACTGATACCAAATTCCCCATGGGTATGTAAATCATGACTTATAACGAAATATTCAAATTATATTTTGTATACCAAATCGTATTGAGATCAAATTTTATGTGGGTGAAATGATTGCGTACAAATGTAATTTTCTTTCTAACTTCGTTTAATTCAATAGAGAAATGATAGGTGGGTGCATATTATTCAAATTAACCCAACGAGCGAGCTTATAGAAGAAGTTCAAGATTTCTTAACTCCAGACGAAATGGCTTCGTCAGCAATTTACGAGTAACACGCTCGATACCATTTGAATGTTTAGTACGTATATTTGTAAATAAAAATTTTGTGGAAGAAAACAATTTCTATAATAACCAAGGCAAAATTCGCTCTGACAGATCGAGATTATTACCTTCCTAAGGCTCCATAAGCATACTCGGACTTGCATACTACGGTGGCCTTCTCATTGAGCTTCATTGTGGCTAACGCGAGCTCCCAGCCTCGAATAACACTGCCTTTCAGCGGAAAATATTAGACGATCCCTTACATGATGATAGTACCGCTTCATAAATTTAATGGATGTTGTTCAATATATATTTACCTTCACCAATAGTAACGGCCAATGGTTTTCCTCGCTCTAAACTTGAATCTAACAATTTGTCTTCCACAAATAATTGGTAGTGCACTATAAGTTAAAAATAATTAATACCAAAATACGGGAGGGTGCAAATAAGTTGATCTATGACAAGAAAGTAACTTATTGGAAGGAAAATAACGTTTTTTTGATTTTTTTTTTATTATTTTTTTGGATGGAGTTAAACAAACCAGTGAAGCGATAACAAACAGAAATATTTATGGTTTTAAATTTTACTAACCGTGTACTATATTTGTTGGCTTAGGATTCTCTCCAGATCCTTCTTTTAGAATTGTTTTAATAACGCCTTCGTCCTCCGTAATCTTGACTATGTTAGCTTCCATCTTTCAATAATCTAAGAGTTCTTTTGTGCACTCTCGACAAACAGATTCAAATTAATAATTGTGTTGCCGAATGGCATTTAAATAACAGAGACAACGGCGGCCTGAGGAGTAATAGATAACACCGCGGTGTAACCGAGACACTCTTGTTTTATATTACATCATCATAGAGTTGATAAATTTCATTCATTTCTCTCCTTTTTGTTTCAAGAACTCTTGCATGACTCTTGACTGCAAGTTTGGAGGCGTTAAAAAGAATCTATTAATGTCGTTCATCATTGTTCTCGATGGTCGAGCCTATTATATATGTGATTAAGCGTTAAAAGGCTTTACAAATGAAATTGAACACTGGTTCTTACCTCTGGACATGAGGATGAAATAACGAAAAATAAATTCCTTATCATTTGCTTATCGAACTTAACTCTTGGTTCAGGTAGCATTTCAACTACAATTATTTTTTGTTAGAATAGCTTACTGACGTGGTATTTTGCGCATATATATTTGAAAACGTACTGGAATTATCAAAGTACTTGATTACAACAGCAAAGGCTACGCAAGCAGGGGTATCAATATCTAAATGGTGGTAAAATTAGTACCTACGGGTGGGGGTGGAGGTGGGTATTTAAGAGTTTACGTACCCTCATAAGCATGGATCAGGATCTTCTTGCCGCTCGAAATACAACAATAAATAAAATCGATTGCCTCTGGCAAAATCTTCGACAATTTGTTCTTATCTTTCTTCCCTTCCTATGATATCATGATTAGTCCCCCATATTGAGCGCAAATAAGATTTTTTACTTCGGCAGCTAGATGCAAATAATTCTTCGCTTTGTTTTCCGTTGATAATTTTTCATAGTTGTGCATAGAACAGTTCAATATCGCATCAAATACTTCCCAAACAACCTCTGATGTACCTGTATGCATATAATTAACGTATATAACAATTGCATATCTAATGTAACGGCACGATCGGTTCCAGAAAGATGACGGATTGCTTACCTTCAATCGACGATCCAATGGCCATCCCAGATTCACCAATGAAATATACTTTCTTTAATAGCTCGTCCTTTTCAGCTATTTCATCGTCATCTTTGGTATTAATATTTTCAACAACATTTAATTTTTCTTCTTCCAATATTTCTCGTAAATTCTCGTATATATCTTGCTTTGAGCTCAATAATAAATCTGAATTCTCCCAAAATATCTTTGGTGTTAATCCTTCAGCCCAAGATTCATGATCATCTGCTGCCCCTTGAATGTACGTATAATCTGATTTCTTTTGCATGCCATCATTAGCCACCATAGAAACACTCAAACATATGATCGGCGTATACGGGGCATCTTAGATATACTACTGTTAGCAATTATTCGGTAACGATACACTCGTCTCGTTCATACCAGCCCAATTCACTTTTAATTCGTTATTTTTAGTTTCTGGATTAACGCATATGGCTCGTAATGGCTTTCTAAAAAAAAAAGAGGGGTCGGCTAGTACCTTAATTAAGTGTAGTTTTGAGGTTCGTACTTGAGAGCTAATAATTCGTCCAATTGATTTTGAGGCATTAAATGTAATACTCCGAGTAATTTTTCGACAAAATTTGATAATCTTTCTTCGATCTGGGACTTCTCAGAAGGCGAGATCCACCTTGGCATGTCGAGTGATTGCCAGTCATATTCATGCGATACACCGTTACTATTGTTATTACCATTTTGTTCTATTTTCATTCTTTGTAGTGCTCGATTGATAACGCACGTCCAGATCGGAATCGTTCTGTTAAAGCTATCTGGAAAATGTTTGCCTTTTCGTGTAGAATCTACTATAATAGCACCTCCATACTCAATAGCAATTTTTACTACTGCCAAGTTGAGCCTACATAAAATAAAAAGCTCGTTGAAAGGCATATTTTAAAAGTAAAAATGATCCAGATCGTACCTGCTCAAATTAAATTGCCAATGACCATGGTGTCCATCCGTACTCTGACAATTAAGATTAATCAATATAGCAGAATGTATTAAGGCACAAGGTGGCACCTTGAAATAACAAGTGTAGTCAAATTGAGGGCTGTACCATAATCCACAACGTAAATTCGCTACTAATGGATAGTCGGAAGGGAACTTTCTATTGAATTAAGTTTAGAATATATTGAACAAATTCGCAGTTGAGAAAAAAAATTTAATAAATCAGATCTAATTATCATTCAAACGCATTTAATTTATTTTTTACCTTTTAACGTTTTCTAAAAATTCATTGTCTTCAATTATAGATCGCAGAATATTATACATATTTCTGTCGTCTTTTTTTAATTGGCGCTGGATCTTCGCCATCGATCGATTGTCATTAATCTCCATTTGCTTAGTTTGTTATCAGATTGAAGGTAACTTGGCATCTCATTTAAAATTTCAGTTGACAAGGCTAAAATTTTGACCGTCTGTTCTTTTCCTGGTTTGACGTTCAAAAATATAGTTTCTTTTTACTCTTAAATTAGTTTGATTCAGCTTCGTTACCATACAATGGAGCAATTAAAAGTAACTACAGTGAAATCGCGGGCTTTGGGCTCCATGCTTGGAGCTTGTATTGGTAATCCTATCGACAATGTTAAACGACGTTTATATAATAATCATATTTGCATGGATATTTTTTAAAACAAAATTATTCGAGATTTATTTTAGTTTTTCACTTAGGGGATGCAGCTGGAAGTGTCTTAGAAAAGTTGGGTAGAAAACCAACTTTGCAAGAAGTAAAGGTAAAAATACCAAGTATTTAATATAATACAATTTTTTATAATGGCTGAGCGAGCAACAAGGATTGCCGTCAATTTTGGATTGTTTTACATTTACTAATTACCTAGTGGAAAGTTGGCGATGGGTCTATTAGGTGGAGGTGCATTCCAGTTATCACCTGGTCAAGTTACAGATGATGGCGAATTGACTATTTGCACCGCTCGTGGGCTGATTGCTTGTGGCAAACAATTTGACTTGGAAAATGTTGCGCACTCCGTAAGTACAATATATACGACTCGTGCAATTTTAATGATATAATACATTTGTGAAATTATGTATAATTTGTTAATGCTGAGAAACTTTTTTCTTTCGTGATCACAAAACTTTTTTTTTTTTCTTTTAAATAATAACCACTCCCATTTATAGTATGCGGATTGGGTATTGTCTCCTCCGTTTGATATGGGCGTTACTATTGGTGGTTCTATGGGCATTATCTTGATGGGCGAACGTAACCATGTGTTTAAAGAACAGGCGTTGAACGTGGTTGGTTATGCTAAAGGCACGTGATAATTATTTAGACCTTACTAATTAAGATAATTTGATGTTTATTACTCTTATTATTTAAGAGTTTTTTTTTGATCCCAAAGTACTGCGCCAACGAGCGTTTCTTGATGCTTTTCAAAAATAATACAATATACAATAATAGTATTAATATTTTGCTATGCAATACAATGTACCAGGGTCTATGGATCCGGGCTGCTCAAAAAAAATACTCGGTATTAATTTTTTCAACAGCCATGCGCTACGCAGCTCAATCGGGAGAAGCAAAATTATCCAAGTCAAACGGAAGTCTTATGCGCAGCAGTCCTATTGGCGTGTATTGTCACAAACTGCCGCTTGAACAAGTGGCCTATATCGCAGGCCTTATTTGCGGCCTATCACATCCCAACCCTAGCGTCATTTACGCCACACAATCGTATTGTATCGCTATATCTAGGTTAGTGGAAGGTGATACGCCGTTATGTGCGTTTAATATAACCAAAGAATGGCTTAAAACACACGAGCAAGATCCTGGTGCGCGCGAAGTTTTGCAATGGCTAAACGAGGCAGAAGAGTTTGCAAATGATGCCATAAATGGGAAAAGAGAGTTGGGAGTAACAGAACATTTGCACGTGCCATATCACCCTGGATCCGGCTTTGTGCGCATCGGGTATTATCATGCATTCAAACACTTATTGTTAGGCACACCAATTTGTGGGGCAATTGCCGAAGTTATTGCTGGTGGTGGTGATACAGGTGCATACAATACTGGCATTACGAGAGATTAAGCGAAACTGCAAAATACATTGAAAATTTTATTTTATTTCAGGTAAAAAGATTTGTACTAATTATTATCATGTTGTTAGATACTAATGCATGCATTGTTGGTGGATTAATTGGCGCTGCATTGGGAGTTGAAAATATTCCAGACAATTTAAAAACTGTAAGTATTATCCGATTTCTGAAAAAAAACCTCTCTAGTTAACTTATAAGTAATAATGTATATAGCCCGTATTAAACTGCGATCCTGCAAGAGGTTCGAAACACCGGCCTGAATTCTTGTACACAAAACATTTGCCGGATTTGGTTGACAAGTTGTTGGCGGTCGCTCCTGACAGCATTGAAATGGAACCCTATATAGATATTCACGGTTTTCCTAAAATAGATTTGGCTAAGCACCCTAAGAAATAAACGGTCTCGACAAATCAGCCGAATTTCCTCACGAAAGAATTCTGTTAATTTGTGACGAGCGGGATAATTATGCGTTATTAATGGTTTTATTTTTTCGACGAAGTATTTACAAAATAGAGCACAATGGATGTCTATTAATAGGCAACGAATTGTTATAGTTAATTACCCATTAAGTGATGTCCCATATCCGTAGCAACGCACCAATCCCCGGAATTATCATACCACGTAGGAATTTGTCCAGGACGGAGCATCACTAAGCCCCCCTGTATTGCGTGAATGTTTTGAGTGTGTCCAGCCATGCGGATTCCAAATGTGTTCACGAACGATGTGGAAAAACTTCGTCCATCGTCTCCACGGCAGGTGCTGCACGTGCGCCACCACCATAGTGCATTGTCTGCAAAGATTTTGTTGGCGGGGATGCGTTGCCACAGAGAATTCTGCAAAGTAGTAATGGAGAATGCTTCCTTGCCAATAAAAGCGACACCTAAAATACAAGAATAAACATAAAATAAATTTATGATAATATTTGTTAAGTAGGAACTGATTTTGCCGTAGTACGCACCATTGTTACCGTGACCCCAGTATTGTACTTCTTTAATTTTTTTTTGAGATCCAATCTTCAAAAGCTCCTCCGCGACATGATTCCAACTCGTGGCGCGAATCACATGATCGAATCTACCGGTGATACATCCGAGTGCTTGACCCAAGTCCCAGCTTGTACCTAGTAGTCCTCTGTCGGGATTCGCATCTAAAATTAACACCCTTCCTCCTTCAATCACCTGCATTATTGTCTTCGCAGCTATTACTAGTGGAAGTGAGTCCACAAATGAATCGACTACATTTCTACCACTTGCAACATCTTTAACGAAGTTAACTGGAGCTAAAGCTGTTTTAAGAGGAACTGCCACAACAACTCCCATTCTACGAGAATACTATTAACTAACAGTAACTACAATTAAAATTTACTATACTTGTTGTTGATTGAACGAATTTAAACGTAGAACAAAGGTTTCTTTTTTTCTTTTTTTGTAATTTTTGAAAAAGAGAAATCTCAGTTAAGAATTACTCTCATTGGTCAATCATCTTCAATTCTGCAAGAAAAAATGCGAGTTTGATAATAATATTTCGGTGGCGCAAAGGCAATCCTTTTAGACAAAACATAACTTTGTATTTCATCAAATTGAACAACATGGGTCAAGCTTTAGATTTATTACTGCCGGCAGCAATGACCATTGCGCCTGTAGCTGGGTATATTCCTCAGTACCAGTCAATCAAAAAGACGAAAAATAGCTCCGGATTTAGTACTTTTGTTAGCTTAATTTTATTTATTTCAAATATTTTGCGATTATTCTTTTGGTAAGTAATTCGTGGTATTTAAATATCTAGCTTATAATTGAAAATTAAAGGGGATTTTTTAATTTAGGATAGGCAAGCGTTTCGAGCTTTACCTTGTATTTCAATCAATATTCATGATAATAGCGCAATTATTTATGATGGAGGCATGTGTTAGTGCCGCTCGAAATGACGGCCAAAGACGTAAAAGATTTATTGGTGAGCATCTGCTTCTGGCCGGCCAAAAAAATACCAGACCTGAAATCGATTAATAATAATACCTTATATTTATGGTAGATTTTGATTTGTCAAGTTTTTGGAACTGGCGTTCGTTCCGTGACTATTGTAAGTAATTTTTTCTTGGCGAAAAGCAGATTTCGAAAATTAATATTTTGTTATTTGTAGTGGAGTTTTTGGCCTCATTTACAGCCATAATGGCGTTTTTTACACTATTATTTCTATTCCAATCGTGGTTCACTGAATTACTGGGATTCTTGGCGCTAGGAATCGAATCCGCCTTAGGCATACCTCAACTGCTTCAAAACTACAGAAAAAAATCCACCGAAGGGCTAAGGTGCGTATTTAATAATAATCAAATAACATGTTCCAACGATAATGGTTTTATTTTTTTTTGTTGATCTGGATCTGGTTCTTTACTTGAATTTTTATCGATCGAGTCGATCAAATATTAGTCCGGTGAATTACAATAACGATTTAATTTAGTTGGACGATGATTGCAAGTTGGTTTGTCGGAGATTTCGTCAAAACTTTGTTATTCATTCAACGCGGGGCGCCAATGCAGTTCACTTTGTGCGGAATAATTCAGTTGACTGTGGACATTTTGATTTGCTATCAAATTTACGCGTACACCAAACCTAAGAACAGATTTGACTGAGTCATTGTAAATGTTCGATTATACGATGAAACTTGTCTATTTTGGAATTCTTTTTACCAAAATTTCATATCGTTGAATTATGATCCGAGTGTTTTTCCCAAGATGTTTCGTATTAATAAATAGGTTTAATTTTGGATAGAATAAAAAAACTAAAATAATTAATGGTTTGGTTCTTCTACAACTAAAATTTTCATTTTATTAACAATTTGCGTAGGTGCGTTAATTGTTTCAATAACCCCTGTATGTTACCGAAATATTTAAAATCATTAATAAGCGTTAACTTTCTCAAATTTGTCGCCGCATTAATTCCTGAGAAAAAATTGTCTGTGACGCAAACTGCTTCCTGCAAGATTGTCGGTGGAAAATCTAATTCTAACGCTCGTAATTGCGTCAATGTTGAAATCTGCTCCAAATCTCGATCTACTGACGCTTCCAATTCAGGCAATTGAATTTTGAGTTTTGTCAAGGACGGCAATGTCGTGCTTAAAGACGTCAGATCCAATTCGCCATCCACTCTATAATCATTGAACTCTAACAATATGTTCAAATTGCTTAATAAAGGCAGCGGCGGAAAATCTCTAGCAGTGGATGCGACGTATTCTCGTTTGAGTTTCCGTAAATTCGTAAGATACGATAAAAACATCATATTATTAATGCTCGCACACATACTAATATCCAATCTGCCTAAATGATGCAAACTCGTCAAATAATTCGTGCTTTCATCCGTTAATGCTTTGTTCTTGCTTAACGATAATGAATATAACGTCGTTAAATGCGATAAATGCTGCAAATGTTGATCTTGAATGCCACAAAATCCAACGTCCAAATAATTGAGCTCTGTCAATGCTGACATGTATTTGAACACTTGCCCATTTATGGCAGGTGATTCTATGCTGATCCAAAACAATCTCGTTAACTGAGAAAGAAATTCTAAATGCTCGTCGGTCGTATTAACATCTAATTTGTCTAGCGCGAGGACTTGCAAATTTGTCAATTTTCCTAATATGGACAAATTCTCGGGATCTATTGCGACTTGTCTTCCGTGCAACTTCAATTGTTCCAGTTTTGGTAATTGTGTTAAATAAACTAATCCTTTGTCACTAATTTTACATTCTTGAAGACTAATGACTTGCAAACTTTGCACTTTTGTCAAATTTATCAGCGCGTGGTCTGTGATGCGATGACAATCTTTATAATAATAAAAAAAGTATTAGCCACAAATAACCAAAAATTATTTTACTAAAATTTATTGTTAACTATTTTGAGGCGATAAAAAGGCGTGGATGAAAAATTTATTCTGTCATTATATAATTATGCACAATTACTCTCTATTTAGTATATTAAAACACGAAATGGATAAAATTTCTTTACCTGTCAAATAAAGCTCGATCCACTTCGGTTTGCTACACTTAGCCAACAAATAATCCATGTATTTATCGGTAACCCCCTGAAATATCACGTCACTAACAAAATCCAATGTAGTTCTGCAGTTCCAACATTCTGCTAACCAAGACGAGC
>Ga0209960_1004660_pt1 | contig 10275 bp, 16 predicted proteins | sample ThiBiot_500_plan_2_FD_183947 | JGI IMG/M metagenome (GOLD analysis project Ga0209960, IMG submission 183947) | Wastewater bioreactor microbial communities from Cape Town, South Africa - Thiocy_expt_500_plan (SPAdes) | ecosystem: Engineered > Bioreactor > Thiocyanate-remediating >... | reverse complement strand
GCACCAAAAAAAAGAAAAAAAAAACTATTTTGTATTTAAAAATTTAAATTACGCTTAACTCGAGCATTAGAATGAAGCTCATAATGTCAATATGAAGAGAAGGGCTACTAAGAAGCAAAAGAAAGCCGACGATTCTGATGAATACGGAGATGATAAAGCTGAAATTCAACCAAAACCTCCCTGTTTTATAAGCTTAGAGGACGAACCACACGAAGAAGTTGAGGTTGTTAATAATAAGGTCAGTAAAGCTGTGGATCTGAAATTTGGTTAATTATGAACAATATTTTATTTTCATAATCGAAATATTATACGAAATAATTTGTAGGTAATATTAAAGGTTAATTTAGTCCCCGTAATTTTTAATTGCGAATTATTAATTTTTCACGCTCCGATGCTCTTATTACCAAATTTATTTGCAAGTCATCAATTTGCATTATTTAATCCCTGGTCATTATACAGCGCGAGTTTAAATTAGTATACCCTCGTAATTTGTCAGATTCGATCACCATTACTCAAAGTGATATTGAACGACTCGAGCCTGGCGTTCATTTAAACGATAATATTATAGATTTTTACTTAAAGTAAGTACATATTTATATGTTACTATGACGTTAATGAGTAATTACACAGGTATTTGAAGCATAACGGTCTGATCTCGTCACTTCAGCAAAGGTTTTATTTCTTCAATACATATTTTTACACGACGTTATCTAAGGAGAGAGGATTAGATCGCGTTAAGAAGTGGACTAAAGATATAGATATATTTTTATATGACTTCTTGATGATTCCGATTCACGATAAGTACGTGATCTACAACACTTTTATTTTCATCAAAACTCAACTGATAACATTTGCAGAGAGCATTGGCGACTAGTAATAGTTTGTTATCCCGCAGGTGCGCATATATCGGTGTTTATGATCGTGCAAGAAAAGTAACTGACGGAAAATTATTTTAGAATGCGAAAATTTTAATCCCGACGAAAAGAGCAAAGCAGCGCTGTTATTATTTGACTCTTTGAGCTGGGTAGACAAGAAGATATATAAAACAATTAGGGCGTAAGTAATAAGAATATAGTGGAATACAAAACTTCGTGCTAGATCTGACCAAAAACTTATTTTTTTTTTATTGGTGCAATATAGTTGGTCCAAATATTTGAAATGGCCTGTCAATAATGTTAAAATTCTTTTTACGGACTACTGTACTTTGGAAACAGGATTAATTTGTCTTTTTTTTTAGTTATTTAAGTTTTGAGTGGGAAAACAAGCGAAAGAAAAAATTCGAATTCAATGCGAAAAATATTCCAGGCATTAAACCAAAGGTAAATTCATTATTATTGCCATGTTTAGTTAAAGATGACTGTACCAATGATATCAAATATTAGGTTCCTGTTCAAGATAATAATATAGACTGCGGTGTTTTCGTGTTGAAGTACGCGGAAAAATTTTGTACGGAGCCGCCAGACGATTTGGTCGAAAATCCGCCGCAAGTATGATTTTACTTTTTTTGACTTATTTTAGTAATAAAGTTATCATTTTGACAGTATTTCAAATGGTTTGGGGCGGATGATATTCCTATGAAACGACAAGAAGTCAAAAACTTACTCGAGCGATTATTTGCTGAAGAGAGAGCACGGCTAGGAATAGACGAGTACGACGTAAAGGAAGAAAAAAAAGATGAAATGGATGAAGACATGTTAGATAATGATGACAATAGAGATAACGAAATACAAGAAAATAGTGATGGCAGCAATGAAAAGCAAAAAGTTTACTCACACGATGAAAATAATACGGAAAAAATGAACGCAGATAAAATTGAACCTACGGCCGATAACGAAGAAATTAACGAAATTTCGTCAGTTATTGACTTAAAAATTAGTTAGCGAGCAGCCCAGTTTCCTCCAAGAAGAAAACTACAAAATAGAAGAATATGACGATGACGATCATAGTGGGCCTACACTTGATTATGAAGACGAAAGTCCGAAGATCAGCATGCGACAGTTACTCAGACAAAATATGCGAACGAGGGCGAAACCGAGTAATGATGCAGTTGATAAGAATACGACGCATAGTAATGATGACCTTATTGAGGGTGATATGAATAATACTAATGATGAATTAGAAACTTTACATGAGTCAAAGAATAAAAACGGACGAAATAACAGCAGAATAGACAGTCAAAATAATAATGGAGATGAAATTTCATTGGATAGTGCAAGTCCGAGACGTAGCGGGCAAAACACTCCGAAGAAAGATTTGTCAAGATCTAAACAGCACATCCGCGAAGAAGACTCGGTAATGCTCGAAATGAGTATTAATAAGGTTCCAAAGTTATTGTCAGAGGCGTTAGAAGATGAAGTGGTGCTTTTGGGTCTGCCCAACTCACCTTCGAATCAACGAAGTGCACGAGTGGCGCTGAAAAAGTCGAAGTAATCACTTTGATACGATTGTCTCATTATGAAATGTTTTGTATTTTAACCCTTCGAATGATGTAAATATAAATATTTAAATTTATCTTCATTATTTATGAAGAATATTGCTAGACGAAGCAAAACAAACGAGACCCTCAAAAAATATTAAACAAAAAATTATTTTTTTATTAGCTGATAACTTTTAAAAGCAAGGAAAAGGTTTAGTATAATGTGCTAGATTCATCTTAAGATTGATCAACGGATTCCAACAACGCTTTTTCAAACATTTCAGAAATTAATTCGCCAAACTCTTCATCGTCAATAGAGCCACTGTGATCCTTATCGAATTGATGCAAAGCATATTCGGCTACATAAGCGTCGGGCGGATCAATCAGCTTGCGAACGAGAGGGAATGTTGCGTTGTAGAACTCTTCAACTGCTTCGAACAACTTCTCGCCAGGGATCTTGTTGCTTGAAGAGAATTTTTTGTACGTTTTGTCGATGAGTTGCTTGTGCGCATCCGAGGCGAATAAAACTTTGAGTTGCTAAGTTAAATGTAAATATTAGAACGAATATTTGAGCATTTGTATGAAAAATTTCCTCATTATTTTGGCCTTTTTTAAATCTACTGCAGGTAAAAGTCAAAAAATAATTCATAGAATTCAATGTTACGAAAGTATAACGGCCGATTTCAAAAATAAAAATGCTACGGGAGTGGAATCCGCTTGGATCCATTTTTTAGCATAAATATTAAAAACTTTAAAGTGCCTAATTTGGTCAATATTGATACTCACAGCTGTTTTATCTTGCGACCAGCTCTCCGAGTGCCGGTCAACGAGCCAGCGTTCATTAGCAGTGGTGGTGATAGTTGTTTTGCTCGAGGACTGCACGAGGTTGTAATTTACAGCCCAGCCATCCGTCTTCTGCAACGTGTTCACCAGCGCGTAGTTACGATTCTCCGCAACTAGTTCATATTAGTTATTATTCATTATAACGATAGAGGGCGTCATCAAGTTACTTAAGATTAAAAAGTAATTTCCAATTTAGGCAACGATTGTCGACTTATTATTCGATTTAAAATAATTTAGAATTAAATGACGTCATATCGCCCAACGTTCCTAATATGGCAATGCTGACGTACCTGCGTTGTGCTCGTAGCTGAACCGATCATCGATCGCTCCGCTACGCGCGGGGAAGAACTTGCAGACGTGATTGGTCAGCGGACTAGTGGTCACGTGATGGATGACCGTTTTGGTCTTATTGTCTTTGATCGTTGACTCGACTCCCACGTGAATATCACCTAAAAAGGCAATAAGGAATTTGGTTGAAATTTAATATTATGTTATAAATCACGTACCGCCCATCATGAGCACTTCACGGCCGTTCTGTGATGTCTTCCACTCGAACAAAAGTGTCAACAACTTGACGAGTTCGTCTTTGTTGTAGGGCCAGTGATCGACGATGAATTCGGTGTGCGGATCCAACGCCTTCTTCTTGGCTTCTTCCGGACTATGTACATGTCAGTGATGGGCATTGAATTAAATTTGCAGATGAAAAGGGAATAAAAGAGTCAATAAAGTGCTACAAAGATCATGTTGCAAATTTCTTCAAGTTTGGAAATGAATAAAATTAATAAACCTCGGTCTTCCTCATAGAAACCAGTCGTACCTGTCGCCAACAAATGGAATTTCGGAAAGCACGAGTAATGCCTTCAAATCGGGAGTTTTCAATGACTTTTCAATGAACTTCCATTGATGCTCGCTAACGAGCGGATTCTCGGGGAAAGTGTCGCCATTGACGTCGATTCTGATTTGAAAATGGTTAACGTGTGTTGATTGTTGTGACCAGAAAATTAAAATTAATTATTTTGTTTGTAATCAAATTTGAATAAATTACGAATGGTGTGCAAACATTGGCATTAATACTCGTGGAGGCAATAATATTATTGACAAATTACCGAACAAAATATTTCGGTTTTGTTAGACTAATGAGGCAAAAAAAAGACTCACCGGTTACCACGCATGTCAATGAACAACACACCGACGTCGCCATACTTATGAAAATGAAATTCATCGCAATGTTTGCCCACGTGCTTTTCATAGTCAGGGTCCCAAAGTTGTCGCTGGTACTCGCGGTAGACTTCGTGCGCTAGCTTGAGCACCACTGGCGGCAACACGACGCCTTCGACCACACCCAATGTGAAGTCATTGTAGACGTCGTTGTCGCTCCAGATCATCAAGTGCGGAGAATTGGCCAGCACCTCTGAATGATAATGCAAATTATTTCAAGCATTAATTTTTAAGTTGTTTTAAAAGTGTAATGATAAAGAGTCTTTGAGTTCCCCAGGCGGAAAAACAACGAATAGTTGTTAACGAACAACAGATATGGCGATCACTCAGAAATTTTTTTTTTTTTTTTCAATGTTGGTATGCAATACTTGGAAAAATTGATACGGCATGATTTCAATCAACGAATAATTTAACTTTTTTTTGGTGGGAGAATGATTGAATTTTTCCTAAAAAGGAAATTTTCTAAAACTCGTTACCTTTTGTACCAGGCAAGTTCCAATTGAATCTGTAAGCTTCGCGCAATCGATTACGAATCTTTTCGTGGAGCTCTGCAGTTTGTGATGCGTTGAGAGCGAGGCCAGCGTGACGGCGCAACATGACCATCGCATCCGTAAAGTACTGGTGCATGTAGACTTGATCGCCCAGATGCAACATGACGTCGACTTTCCGACCGGGCTTTTGAATTAAGTTTCCGATCGTGTTCCATAAGTTCTCTTCGTTTTCTTTCAACCGTTCTGGACGGTCGCACGAAACAGCGACAAAATCTTTAACGGATGCGTAAGAAAAACATATTGGTGTTTGACCTGACTAATTTTCTTACCAATCTTGCTGATTTTAGCGGGGAGGGTAGTCAATGTACCCGCGCGCTCTTCAGGATTTTTGATACCCTCAAAAGTGATCAAGTAACGACGATCCGGATCCAATTTTTTAAAGTGGAAAACTTTCGGTTTGTTCGCGGGCATCTCCTGCGACACTAGGAACTTCTTTTTGGTAATTTTGTCAGTCAAGACGCACGTGACTGGTGCGCGTTCATTGACTTCCAACAAAACAATGGCGGAGTTGGATGTGACATCACCGACAACAGGGCCAACAGTGGCTGCAATTAAAATTAAGTTTGCGATTGAATAATTAATGTCGCATGTTTATAACCGTACCAATAACATGGCTGCGGTGCGTGCCGACAATTAAAGGCTCCAAACAAGGATTCGATTTGCTGTTGTACAATACCAGTCCTTAAACCAGAGATTATGAGATATTATTTTGATTAGATATAACTGCCTCAAAATAATTAATTTATGAGAGAATAAATGCATTCGAATTAAAATATATTTCCAGGAATAAAAATAATAACTCTTTTCTTGTAGTGTACCGTAGTTTCGCTCGTTGTAAACGATGTGCTTATATTGGAAACGGTTGTCAATAGTGCCGTTCAAAGAAGGGAAGAATTCGCACACGTGGTTGGTGATGGGTGTGGTAGTCAATTGCCTAATAACTAAACCGGTCTTAGTGTCTTTAATCGTGGTGTCCACTCCAACATGAATATCGCCTATTACAGTTAAAATTACTTAGTACGCATCACACGAATAAATTATTTTGTTTTCTCAAACCTCCGAGCAGCAAGATCTCACGCGCTGGATTTTCGCTCTTCCAAGCAAAAGACATGTCGAGGAATTTGATCAACTCAGTCGAATTATAAGACCAGTGGTCTTTAATAAACTCGAGCTTGGGTTCTTTGGACTTCTTTTCGGCGTCTTCCGGAGTGTCCCCAACAAAAGGAATTTCGGCCGCAATGATGAGATCTGAAGCACCATTTAAACAAATAATTGCGATATATTTATTTTATTGCACTTACTCTTGAGATTAGGCGATGAAAGACTGCGCTTAATGAAAGTCCATTGATTGCCGCTTACGACGGGATTGTTGGGCAACGTTCGACCCTCGGGTGTGATTCTAAAATAATGAGTATATATTTGGCGAAATTAGGGATGCTCAAGTAGAACTAACCTGTTGCCGCGCATATCTACGAACAAGACACCCAATTCTCCGTATTGATGGAAATGGAATTCGTCGGTATCCTTGCCCAAATGTTGTTCGTAATGAGAGTCCCATAACTGGCGTTGATATTCGCGGTAGATTTCGTGTCCTAGTCTCAACAATAATGGAGGCCTAAAGATTATTTTTCAGCGGACTTAATCAATGTTGACAAAATAATTGAATCCGACGATAATGATTAAATAATAAGTGAGTTATGATTTCTACTTACAATACAACGCCATCGACGGTACCAAATGTAAAGTCGTTGTAAATGTCGTTATCGCTCCAGATCATCAGATGCGGTACTTCAGCTAAGACTTCTCGCAAGTGAGGCAAGTTCCAGTTAAATCTATAGATATCGCGAAGAGTATTACGAAGCACCTCATGAAAGTCCTCTTTTTCCAAGGCGCTCATTTGGCCATAGTTAGATCGACGAAGTTTAATCATAGCATTCGTAAATCCAGGACCCAAGTAGACTTGATCGCCCAAGTGAAGCATTAAATCAACTTGAGAAGTAATTATTAAAGATATCTATAAAAAATCAAGCAACGGAAAATTCGCATTTTGGTTAGTCTTTGCCGGAGCCTTACCGCCTCCCTTTCGGACATTAGCCAATATCTTTTGCCATAAATTCATTTGACCTTCAAGCAATCTTTCGCTACGATCGCAGCTTACGGCAACGATCTAATTGAATGAAAGAATGAAATAACCAACTTTTTATACGGATAGATATTTTGCAATAAGGATAGAAGAGTAATATATTTGAAATAAATTACAGACTTACTTGCATGTTACTGTACTCTTTTGATGGAGTAGCAAATCGACCAATTCTGGTAGCGGCATCTTGGCGCCTAACGTTAGTAAAAGAAGCAACGAACTTCGTAGAGGGCGGCAAGTTGTTAAACACGAAAGCCTGAATAAAATGATATTAAATTCATTAATTTTAAACATTGCATAGATTCTCGCAAGTCTGAAAAGTTTAAAATAATATCTTTGTAATCTGATCACGCAAAATTTCTTACCTTGGGTTTATTCGCTGGCATCTTTTGCGCCAACGTAGCGACTTTTTGACCACTTGGGCTTGCATGGAGGTGGCAAAGGACCTCGGCAGAGCGGTCAACTTCGAGCAAAATGATGGCAGAAGTGGCAGTAACTTTACCAATGACAGGACCGAGTGTAACCGACACTAAAAAAAAAAATCAAAAATTAAAATTAAAAAAAGGGACTAGACAACATTGGATAAAACTTGTTCATTGGCCTGACATGAATAATGGCAAACATTGAGAGTAAATAACTAGGTCATGTCGTTGGAATTACCTCTTTCACCAGCAGAGGTCAAGTCAGGGCTCTCAACCAAGTGTTGCAGATGCTGTAACTCGCTTTGCAAAGTATGGATGTGGGCAAGTAAGTCTTGTTGCGCCATCTTCTGGTCAAAAAATCTATAATAGAATCTTTTGTTGCTGCAAAAAAAAAAGCAAAAAAATAATTTGAGCGAGATTTCTCGGATATTAAATTAGAACTTAATTACAGAAACTATTTATCATTCTAACATTATCTGGCTTGATATACATTAAACGTACTTATATTATGGCTTCATCAGCGTTATTTCGATCTCGTTTGCGCGAGAAAGATTTGAAAGGCATTTGACCAAAATTGACCGTAAGAGTACAAGGACCAAAACAGCCAATGGTGGGGAAATATCCATACCCCACGTGATTTAAGTTGCTTGTTGCGTTGTCTAAGCGAAGCCCATTCAGAGTGAAATACACGGCGCATTTTCTGTCACTTTCTTGTTCGCACTCTATGCCGCAACCAACGACATCCCGCTCACCAAAGGTGGGTCCGTATGGCTCGCCACCTTCATTATTGTTAATAAATTTGTGGCCATCGTCACCTGTGTAGATAAAGTTATAACAAAGATTGAATTTGGAATTCTACAACGTACTATGATAACCGACGGACAATTGGTCCCATCCAGGCAATCGAAACGCAGGATAAGGTTTTGTTGCTAATCCTACTGCTGCTACACTCGACGCTGGCTTTTTGTCAATGCTAACCTAACAAAATATTAATTTAGAGCAGTAATCTATTAGAAGCTTAAGTACTATAACAAAAATTGAATATTCAATGTTATTTTGATGAAATTTTTCTTACTTCAAAGTAATCGTTCGTAGTGATGGGGATCAAAGGGTAATTCGCTTGGAAAGAAGTGTCTCCATTTGTTTTGCGAATTTCGATTTGAGAACCATCAGACACGTCGTTAATACGATAATCTGCCTTAATATTAACTTTAACTGATTCGCCTTGTTTGGGATCCAAATCCACAATTTTCCAGGCACGCAACCTTCCTTCTTGTAAATTAATCTTCTCCTGCCATACTGGTTAATTATACAATATTAGGTAGGAAAATACTTACTTCCGCATTCAAACGGTATTTTTTGGGCGGATTTTGTTTTAAAAACTCGTGAGCGCTTGTTGCTCGTTCACGTTCATCTTCATTTCCAGGCGCTGTAATACTACTATATAACATGAATCCAGCCATTGCAGCAAATAAAGTCCAGAATATTTTGTTGCCCCGCTTTATTGTTTCAGGATCTGCATCTCGGTTGTCGTTATTGTTGTCGCTTGAAGTACGAACAAATATTGGAGAAGAGTGACCAGATGATCCACTGCTACCACTGCTACTACTACCGCCACCACCTCCATGACGTTTGTGGATCTGAGCAAAGGAAAAATATTGTGAGCATCTCAATGTCTTTGCATTCGTAAAAATTCTTACCCTGATTCTCTTGAACGAATATAGTGCATCGTATTCAGTTCTCTCCGTTGTCAAAGGTCTGAGGAGAAGATTATTTTCGTATTCAATTTTGAAATTTTATTTAAATAATGAAAAAATGCACAATTGACTCAAACCTTGTCAAATAATTAAATATCCAACTTACCTGATACGAGAAACATTGTGGAAAATGAAAACACTGTTTAAGCGTGCTAAACTTGAGGCTTTCTTTAAGATATTTCGCAGCATATTTTGGTAGCTGCAGTCTTCGTAATTATATACGTTGGAATTTCAAAATATGTGTGGTCAATGGTCAAACATGTGTGTGGGTGTCCAAAAAACCAATTTTTTTTTCATGCATTCACGCGAACTGAGCACCACGAAATATCATGGAAAAGGATCAAAATACGGCTGCTGATAAGGAACCCAATGTGCTTTCGGAAAAAGAGGCTAATATCCGTGCTAAGCAAGTTTCAGATGTCCATTATGACTTTAACTTGTTCCTAGAGAAAGGCTCTGAGATTTACAAAGCAGATTTGACCGTATCATTTGTATTTACTAAAGTCTCAGAGATTGACGAGTTATTCTTCGATTTTGTGGGAAAGACCATCGAAAAACTTTGTAAGCATTTTTAAAAAAATTAAAATCAATAATTATAATACAAAGTTAATATAATGCTTTTATGTTGATGAATTGCGCTATTTTAGTATCAAAATATTAGTTTTTTTTTTGAATCTAAAAGTTTTTCTAACGTCTCCAAATACAGCGGTGAACGGCACTGAAATTAATAAGAGTACATTCCATGGAAACAGAATCCATTTGAAGGATTCATTACTGAAGTCTGGCGAAAAGAATCAGATGCACATCTTATACGTCAATGATTTCAACCACGACGGCGCTGGATTCCACCAATTTATTGATCCTGAGGATAAACAGGTACACAATGATTATTTTTGAAACATATATGACCTAAAATTTGAGAAGGCAT
>Ga0209960_1004657_pt1 | contig 10278 bp, 15 predicted proteins | sample ThiBiot_500_plan_2_FD_183947 | JGI IMG/M metagenome (GOLD analysis project Ga0209960, IMG submission 183947) | Wastewater bioreactor microbial communities from Cape Town, South Africa - Thiocy_expt_500_plan (SPAdes) | ecosystem: Engineered > Bioreactor > Thiocyanate-remediating >... | reverse complement strand
ACCTTGGCCAATTGCCACGCCAAAAACGGCATCGCTGATAGCATTAATACGCTCAGCACTCTGGCCGGCAAGTTTATTATAACTTAATTTCATTTTTTATGTTTTTGGGATTTAAAAATTAACTCTTAAAAAAGGCCCGATATTGAAGTCTTTGTGAGAACTTTTGCCGTGTTCTTCAACTTCTACACCTATACCAAAACCGATTTTTTCATTGTATTGAGCACCAAGTTTAAGCTGTTGTGTGCTGAATGCGTGACCGTGATCATAATTGATGGCCGTTCTTGCCTCCAGCCTGGTAACGAGTCTCCATTTTTCGCTCAGTTCCGGCAGATAGCCTAAAACTACAAGAAGTTGTGCATCCGGATCTTTGGTAACGGCAGTAGAAAGATTGGTATAAACCAGCCATTTTTCACTTTCTCTCAGATACTGAACTCCAAGCCTTGCACTGAACGGATAATGAGAAGTCGCATACGTTCCGGCGGTAATACCGAAATGGTTTTTGAAGTTGTAAGCAAAGATGTTGTAATTTACAAATCCCGGATGTTCTGTTTCATATTCCTGGAGATGCATTTCGCTTCGGGAAATAACAGTCCAACGCGCATCTTTGTCTATAGGTTCCAGGAAAAAGAATTCGGAGGTTAATCCTTTATGTCCGGCTAGCACATCAATATAAACCTGTGATTGGGCATTTATTTTTCCAAATATCAGTATAAAAAATACCGATAATAAAAGTAGTTTTTTGTTCATTTTTTAATGAATGATTTTTAGTTATTGTGTTATTTATTGGTCGTTGTTAATAGAAATCCAGTGTAATGAATGATCCAACCACATATAAATCCTTTCTTTATCAAGAGAGGATTCAATGATTAAATTATTTTAATATTCTTAAAAATTAATGGGCTTGCCCGATGTCCAGACGGTCGAATTTGCCATCAGAATTCTGATGAAATCTGAAGAACACCTTAAAAGTTCCCCATTTTCCAGCCTTGAAATTTCCGGTAATATCTTTCCCGTCATTTTCAACAGAATCTATAGTAAGGAATTTTTCTTCGCCACAAGCTTCTTTTATAAACGCCTGAAAACCTCTCGGGTTTCCATCATCCGTCATTGTAGGATTAGCTGTAAAATAGGATAAGAAAGTTTTGCTGTCACCGTTTTGCCACGCTGTCATTGCAGCATTCACAGTTGGGTTGGTAATTTTTGATAAGTCCATAGTTTGTTGTGTTTTTTTAAGGGTTAGATTTTTATTTTCAGATAATTTCTGTGTTTTTTCTGTTTTATTCTGCGCGCAGGCTGTTACGGAACAGAATACCAATGCTGAAAGGTTTGCAAATAATATTTTTTTCATCATTTGTGTTTTTAGAATTAATTAAGCACTCTTCAAAGGATGCTGAAGATAGATAATCAATAGATTAAGCAATAGAAACGGAAGTTCGACTGCAACACCTTTTAGATCTTTATCAAGCAGATGAAAACAGATAATCAGCAAAATTCCTGCTGCCATAAGGAAATTTCCCCAGACAAAAGTTTTTGGGAAAAGAATTAATACTGCTGCAAGAATAGTAACAGCTCCGTTAATCATCAGTCCGGTTTTTCCAAAACCCCATTTTCCGAACATCTCCATCATTTCAGGTTTTCCGGAAAACATAGCATACCCTTGTTTGAAGCCCATAAAAACGGCAACCAGAATCAGAATTCCATTTATAATTTTAAGTATCATCGTAATTAATTTTTTAAGTTTTAGTAATGAAAGCCGAATACATTGTTCCGCCAAAAACAGACTTTCTTTCGCCTATTTTTTCAATTTTTGAATAACCAAATTGACTGAATAACAACTTCAACTGAACAAAAGGAATTGGATACGGCTCCCATTGGTTCGGAACCGAATGGTCGTATTCTACAATGATCCATCTTCCGTTTCCTTGCTCAAAATATCCTTCCAGCTTTTGAATTAACCTTACCTTATTTTTTACAAAATGCAGTGCATTGGCTAAAAGAATCCCATCCAGAGAAAGAATATTCAAATCATTATTTTCAAAATCGGCCTGTTTAAAATCAATTTTTGCTTGATGATAACGTTCTGAAAATTCTTGTTGGATTCTGTCAACAGCAAATATTTTACTTTCCGTTGATAATTTTTCGGCTAAGGCATAAGTAAAAGTTCCGCTTCCGCAACCTAAGTCTGCCCATATTTCAGGCTGGGTTGAGTTCAATTCTGGTAGCAACAATTTAGCTTCGCTGATCTCCATAAAATAAAAGTTGGGAATAGAAGCTTTTCCAATTCCCAACTTTGAAAGAGCTTATGATTACTTTATTACCTTGTCGTGTATCCGCCGTTAGCAAAGATCGTCTGACCGGTAATCCACCATCCGTCAGTTACTAAAAACTCTACCAATGGAGCAATATCTTTGATATCGGTAAGACCACCTAATGCGGAAGCAGACTTGTGATAAGCCACAGCATCATCAGCTTCCTGACCATAGAAAAATGGCGTATCCATTGGTCCGGGCGCAACTGCTGTTACAGAAATACCTCTGGCTCCGAATTCTTTAGAAGCCGCTCTTGTGAAGTGCTCTACTGGCGCTTTCATTCCAGCATACGTAGAATAAAGACCTGTGTAAGCCGCAAGAAGAGACGTTACAATCGTACAGATTTTCCCGTGATCAGCTACTTTTTTACCAGCTTCCTGCAGGAAGAAATACGCCACTTTCGAATTGATGTCCGACATTGTATCGTATTCTTTTTCTGTAGTTTCGGTAAAAGGCTTTTTTAATACCATCCCAACCGTATTGATAGCAATATCAATAGTTCCGAACTTACTGATGGTTTCGTCGAAGAATTTAGTTATGTTTTCAACTTTCGTAAGGTCAGCCTGAAACAAAAAAGCTTCTGCACCTAAAGCCTGAACGTCGACCAAAGTTTTTTCGCTTTCTGCTCTTGAACCCTCACTATTGTAATGAATTGCTAGTTTTGCACCTTTAGCAGCAAAGTCTCTGCTTAATAATCCTCCAAGATTTTTACCACCTCCGGCAATAAGGACCACTTTCTCTTTCACATCGTGTTTTGACATATTACTTATTATTAATTGTTAACAATACAAATATGAAAATTTACAGTTATTAAAGCATGGTGAACTTTTCGGATGTTAGAATAATTTCGGAAATCATTACATTGTTTTTCTGAATTGTCCAGGCGTCATCCCCGTCCATTTTTTGAAAAATTTTGAAAAGTTAGAGGGATCATAAGTCAGTGATAATGAAATCTGTGCAATAGAAGTTTCTTTATTTTTCAATAATTCTTTAGCTTTAGAAATGATTTTCTCATCATAAAAATGGCAAGGATGCTTACCCATTTCTTTCTTTATCGTATCCGTCAAGTGTTGGTGGGAAATGGCAAGTCCGGAAGCAATCTGATTAAGTTCCATAAACTCTGAAGCTTTCCCTTCAACAACATCTGAGATATGCTGATCTAAAAATTGAAAATATTGTAGTGTAATTTCTTTACTTCGGGAATTGGCTTGAATTTTTTTTTCCATTCATTTGTGCTTTATTAATAAAATATATAAAAAAACAGTCCTTATATAATATATAAGGACTGTTTCTGCGATCCGGACGGGACTCGAACCCGCGACCTCCGCCGTGACAGGGCGGCATTCTAACCAGCTGAACTACCGGATCAATTTTGTTAAAGTAAATTGATAAAACTTTTGCGATCCGGACGGGACTTGTATCTTTTTAAAAAAAGCCCTATCTATCGGAGTTATACTGTTCTCTTGTTTTTCAGGTCACTGAATAGGTCACTTTTCTAAAACAAGATTAAGAGTTACGCCGTTTTAACTGATGCAAAGATATAGATATTTTTACTATTCACAAATAAATTGCTATTTTTTTCCTTTAACACTACATAAATTACAGATTGTCAATAAAGAAACTTTTGCTACACTCTACTTTTTCAAATTTTTGAAAAAGAATTTTTTGGAAAAATAAATGATATAAATTTATCAGAATAGTTACCTCTGTTTAATGCTACTTAGCACTCCCCGCCAGCTTTTTCAGAAATTTCATCGAAATAAAAGTGACCTCCTTCTGGAATGTTCATTATTAGGTCACTAACTCCAGGAGCATATATTTTTTAGGAGACAACCAGTTTAGAACGCTACCAAATGATTAATTTTTTTTATGGTATATTTCTTCATAATTGAATAGATTGCGAACAACAGAATAGTTGTTATTAGTCGAATAAATCAATATCTTTTTCAATTGCTTTTTTAGGAGTTGATTTTAGAAATAGGGCTACTTCATAATGGCAATTTTTAAGCTTTTTATTACCACCGCAATAACATTTATCGTTTCTTCCAATCTTTGTGACAGACAAATAATTTTCTAAAAACTTTTTTATGTCTTTTCGATTGGCGGTATTCAATAGTGTTTCATTCACCTGAACAGTACCATTATCTTGATGCCCCCATTTGAAGAAGTTAGAGAATTGGAAAAATAATGAAATTAAACAGCAATTATATTTTAGCAGCAATCAGAAACGATATATAACAATATTTATGATATGATGAAGGAGGTTTTCACCTCCTTTTAACTTATAAAAACAGCGTAGCAATAAACATATTTCTATTTTGGATTTTTTTGTAAGTTAGTATTTTTAAAACACAAATTTTGGATAAAACTAATAATAATGTTAAATCTGAATTAGCAACTTTTAGCTCGCTACTACACAAAATATAAAGTGTTTGGCTATTATTAATTTCGATCCTGAAAACTCAGAAAATGTTGAAGCCATCAGGAAGATTTAAAATGAAATTCTGAATGTTGGAACTCCTGATAATAATTGACTGAAATTCGGACCAGCTAATAAAAGAAATCAATCTATGAAAAAACAAATTACTTTTCTTTCGATATTATTTCTGCTTCTTGTTACTCTAATAAATTGTAAGAATCCGGACAAACCAAAAGAAAAATCCGTGATAGAACCTTCTGCTCCCTCTAACTTTGGTGAGAAAATAGAAGGCGATTTTAACGGTGACGGACAGACTGATTTTGCCACTGTAGTAAAAATTAAAGAAGGAGAAGGGAATCCCGTAGAGGACGGTACCTCTGACGAATATGAAGTTCGGTTTTCAGATAAAGGTATCATCCCCATAAAAGCGGGCTGTTGTAACATCCGTTTAGTGAATGAAGGCGATCTGGATAATGACGGGGCGGATGAGATTTCTTTATTTCAGGCTCCTATGAATGGTTGCACCTATACTATGACAACATATTCCCTGAAAAACGCAACCTGGGAACAGATCGTTGAACCATTTTTAATCCCTACCGGTTGCGGGGACATCAGTGATAGCGACTTGCAAAAGCGGGTATTTAAGGAAAATAATCAGATCTATTATTACCGGACTGATCCCAACGATGAAAATGGAAAGCTGATAAAAACTTTAAATAAACCAGCTTCTGTAAAAGGTAAACTCTCAATAAATGAAGCTGTAAAGCAGGCAGAAAAGCAGTTTGTACAATATCTGCCCAAAATCCTCAAATCCCGGGATGGTATATTGGATGTACAGCAGTCCTACACCGGAGATTTTACCGGTGATGGCATTGAAGATATAGCCATTTACTTTTCGCTGGCGTCTGCCGAAGGCGGCAATGCGATTGTAGGCAGGGGCATGGCGTTGTATAAAAATGAGGGAAACAAGGTGAAAGTGATTGCCGGTTACGAACCGGACTATTTGTTTACCGTTGACACCATCAGTAATGGAAAGATCGTAATAGAAAAAATGGAATATGCGGAAACTGATGGAAGGTGTTGTCCATCCATAAGAACCAAACATACACTTACGATTTCAGGGAACAGGGTTTATTAAAAGTGTATAAAAACACTAAAATCTTCAATTAAATGAGAACTGAAATTTTAAAACTGAAAGAAATGGACAGAATGCCGGATGAATCTGGAAATGATGATGAAAGCACGAATTTATTGGTTGAAAAATATAATCAGCTTCTTACTACTATTCAAAAGCCAATAAATATAGAGGAAGGAAAAGCATTAATTTCACTTTTCCCAGAAACTGCTTTTTATGATTTGCAATGGGATTTACTTCAACTTGTGGAAAGCCTGTATGGAAATATTGATGATAAATCCTATATAAATATTATCAATGAATGTCCCAGTGCCGAATGGAAAGAAGCGTTATTAAACAGGTACAGAAATGGAAGTAAATAATGATTTGCTATACAGTCTGTAGAGCGAGTGTTCTTTCAATAATATAGAAAATTGTAAAAAATACTTTGATAATGAAAAATATAACATTGCCTATAGCCACAATCGGGGAGTCGAATTGGATAGAAAAACTCACCGCTTTTTTGGAAAGTTATGATGTGGAAGTTGCAGGTTTGGATGAATTGAATACCGATTTTTACTTGTCCGAAGATGTAACGGAATATTACAGGAATTTTGGAGGAATTGAAAGCATCGATTTTATGTACAATCTCTACAAACCTGAGCATTTTATCAATCTGTCTAAGTCGAACTGGAGTTTTGTGAAAGAACATTTTACAGAGGAAGAAGCTGGACAATATCTCGTATTTGCCGAAAGTCCCGGCAACAATCCGGTTTGTTTTGATACAAATGATTTCTCTATCTGGCTATTTTCGCACGATCCTTTAAAGAAAGCGAAAGTATTCGAGAATTTCAATCAGTACCTGCAATATGAAATTATTGAACTGCAAAAACTAATGGGAGATGTGGACTTTGAGGATGATGACGAAGAAATGTTGTATCACAAAGAAAATCTTTCAGGTAATAATATTGATTTTGATTTGAGAAGGATAAAGTTTTTATAATATTTCACCACATAAAATATGGATTGGACTCATTATTTATTGGAAGAAAAAGCACCCAATGGAGCTTACGCTCATTTGGGTGTTTTGGAAGGAATGGTAACTGCACCATTTGACCTGTCGGAGCTACCTGTAGATACAAAATATGTAAGCATGAGTACCCCGCTTAAAAAATTTAAGCTGGAGTACAGTAACCTTACATCATTAAGCGGAAACAAAAGCATTGAGGCAATCAGCATAAATGATATTGATGAAGAACGCCTTGCCATGTTCGCGACATTACCCAATCTAAAATACCTGCAAATAAGCACAAATCAGCAAAAGGAAATTCCCAATTTATCCTTTCTGAAATCATTGGAAGTTTTGATATTGGCGAACTTTAAAAAAGTTGAAAATATTCATTTTGTGGCGGGAATGAAAAACCTGAAAACTTTGTATATCTATGGGATCAATAACCTTTACGACTTAGCTCCAATATCAGATTTAACCAATCTTGAAGAGCTTTTTATTGACCACGGCAAAATGAGCGGAACAGGAAAATCAGTCAAAAGCATTGAACCTTTAAACGTGTTGACCCAATTAAAATACTTACATTTATCAATTGCATTTGAAGAAAAAACACCGGATTTCAGTGTTTTATACAAATTGAAAAAGCTACAGAAACTCAAATTGTTGCCAAGATACCTGAAAGCTGGACAAATAGAGGTTTTGAAAAAAGAATTACCGTTAATAAAAAATCTATGATTGTAATAAGAACAATAGTTGAAGAAGAATACCTTCCACATTCACCAAAAATCAATGCCAAAGTCAGGGCATATATTTGGCAGTATATATACTAGGAAATATTGGTCCCAAAGAAAATAATGGTTGATAGTAAATATAATTACAGGCTAACCTTGGATTTAGTGAAATTTGATCCGGAGCAACATAAATTTTTTACAGATTCTCCTTTTAATACAGAAGTAAACAAATTCAGGCCAGAGCCCAAATTTAATACCCAAGGGAACCTTAAATTTTCCTCAATTGGTGTCGTTTCCACGCTAATTGATAATGATACTTCACCGGAAGATTATGCGAAGATCGTTTATGATGCATTCGGTTCTTTTCTCATATTGATTTCCAAAAAGGTAACTAAAGAGGAATTGGATCGAGCAAAGCCCGATTTAGATTATGATTATATCAATAGTTTTGAGTTTCCGGCAAGTCTTGATGATTGTGATTTTTTTATTATGTAATGTATGAAAAAACTAAGCCTATTTTTTCTTATAACAGCATCTCTGTTTCAATCCTGCACTAGCAAGGACAAGCATCCAAACGTACTCACCTTGGAAAAATTAATAGAAAACGGAGAAGTTGTTTTCGTTGAGAAAAAAGATTCGGTTTCATTGCAACCTTTTATCACGTTTGTAAATGATTCGGTTTATGTTGTACAAACCCAAGAACAGGTTTCTGCCGATACCAAAAACATAAAAAGTAACGAAAAAGCAGTTAAAGACGTTGTTATAAAAAACAGCATTACGATTAAAAATGTAATCAGCGGAAAAACGTATCTTTCAGAAACGGTAGATTCAAAATATCCAATACGCATCAACAAAAAAAATGACGTAATCATAGATGATGCAATGTTTTTAGCACCAGATTATACCACAAAAGTAAAAGCGGATACCACTTTTGCTAAGAACATTACGGATATAAAAGTGGACGAAAAACTAAAAAAGCTAAAGGAATTTGATAAAAGCATCACCACAAAATTGACCAATACCGGCAGACTGGGAACGATGCACAAACTGTTTTATTATCAGCGTGGCGAAAGGAAATTTAAGTCCACATCGGAATGTTATCTGATTATAGAAAACGGAAATTATCTTTATAACAACAGGTTAGGAATACTTAAAAATCAAATAAAATGATGAGCAAAAAAGAATCAGAAAGTGAAGAAGAAGAGGATGACTTATTAGCGCTTTTCGCAAATAATGTGCCTGATCCAAATGCTTCCGATCTGTTTTTTTCAAAGGAAAATGATGGTTTAACACCGGAAGAAATTGTTGATAAGGCGCTTTCTTACAAGCCAATTCAGTTGTAGGTCATTAGCTTTCGACGTCAAAGTTTTGTAGTCCGTTCAAAACACTGAATGCAAATCCAGAACGTTAATACAATTTATTAAAATGAAAAACCTAACCACATTATTTTTATCGGTGCTGTTTATAGTTTCGTGTAACAACGGAACCACTAAAAACACGGTTGAAGACCATACCAAAATTTCGGATACCGAACAGGAATTTATGAAAAAATTGGACGGGGAATGGGCAGTAACAAATGCCTGGAGCGACAGCATCCTCACTTTTAGCAATACCAGGAATAAAAATTTTAAACAGGAAATTTTTCCCAGCTACAATACGATTATCTTCCACCCAAAGGATAAAACCATAGCAGTAAATACCTATGGTGAATTTGGAGATGGTATGTCCGCCATTCAGGATCTGAAAATAAGCAATTCAAAATGGAATGTGGAAAATAATGTATTGAATTTGAAATTCGACTATAGTGATTATTCGGGACAGCACCACCTCGAAAACAAGTACAGCATAGATAGAACGGAACAACAACTGATTTTAAAAAAGGTAAAATGAAATGAGAAATGGGCTATAAACAGTTTGTATACCCAAAAGCTGGATTATTATGGCGAATTCCTGACCAATTAAACAATAAAAATAAACAGATGAAAAAAGTTATTACAATATGTTTGGCAACAACATTTCTTTTCTCTGCCTGCAACGGCAAAACAGAAAAGAAAGCTACGGAAAATGTTGCAAAAGACAGCATTCCTGCAAAAGCGGATAAAGAAATTTCCATTACTAAAACGGACTTGTTGGCAAATCTTCCCGAACGCAATTTTCCGATAACAGATAGTACCCGTTTTGATGATTTTGAAAAATTCGGGATGCGTGACAATGGTTTTCTGAAACGGATCAAGTTTGATCCGAGACGTAAGGATGCAACCAATTTCCGCATAAACTACAAAATACCTTTCTCCCAAAACTTTACGTCGGTTGTCGTTACCTATCAGGGCGGTGAGAACGAACTGTTCACAACATTGCTTACTGTAGATAAGAACGATAAAATAATTGACAAACTGGAGATTGCCTACGATGAAATTGCGGAATCCGCCTTCGGGAAAACGAGCAAAATAGAGAAAGACAAAATAGTGGTAACCAGTTCCAATTGGATGATTGAAGAAAAGCCAATTTTTAAAGACGAAACCTACGTTTTAGACAAAACCGGGAAGTTTGAAAAACTGAAAAATTGATGATACATTCTTAATTAATATGAATTATGTGCAACAAATCAAAGAAACCATCACCGGAGCGTATGAATTTACGGATAAGGATAAAACCGTTTTTAAATTAAAGCTATTGGGCAGAGGCGAAGAATTGTT
>Ga0209960_1004656_pt1 | contig 10281 bp, 11 predicted proteins | sample ThiBiot_500_plan_2_FD_183947 | JGI IMG/M metagenome (GOLD analysis project Ga0209960, IMG submission 183947) | Wastewater bioreactor microbial communities from Cape Town, South Africa - Thiocy_expt_500_plan (SPAdes) | ecosystem: Engineered > Bioreactor > Thiocyanate-remediating >... | reverse complement strand
ACAATAATCCACTGCATTTGCTAATTGATAAAATATTTTCTTGGCTTCTTTTTCTTTCATTTTTCCTCTTGATACAATATAATCAAATACTTCTCCACAACTTGCTAATTCCATTATCTATTTCATTTTTTATTTTGTTTTTATTTTGTTTTTAGTTTGTTTTATTTTAATTTTATTTTATTTACTTTCTGAGTTTTGATTTGTATAAAATTCAGAGAAGAAAAAGAAGAAAAAAGAAAAGAAAGAAAATAAACCAAATAAATATATGATTCAGAAGCCAAGACTTCATAAAGCTGAACAATGTTTGGATGTCTCATATATCTCCATGTTTGAACTTCACGAAGTGCAAGTGGTCCATAAGATTTATTCATTATTTTCACTGCAACCTTTGTATTTTCAAAAAAAGAAAAGAAAAGATTATTAAATAAAGAAAAGAGAAAAAAATGAAAAGGGGTCTTTACCTTTTGTTTTGTGAGTTGATGAGTTGCTATTTTAACTTCTCCATAAGTTCCTGTTTATTATTAGTATTGTTGTTTGTTTGTTTGTTTCAAGTTTTTCTTTATTGAAACTTTATTTATTTATCAAAAAGATTAACCTTTTCCTATTGTTTCTCCAAGAACATAACCGCCAATACTTGTAATTTCTTGATTTTGGAGTAAATCTGAGAGATACATATCATAATTCTAATATAATATTATAACATCAAGAGATCAATAACTTAGGAATTCATTGTCACAAAATCAATTAAAATCAAAACAAATAAAAGAAATCAATAATTAAATCAAAGAAAGAAATATCAAACCTCTTTATTCCTTGAACCAGATAATATCTGAGCTCCTCTCACTTCCTCCTTCTGAGAAAGTTTTAAAGGACCTGGTCTTGGCATTCTTCTTGCCCTTCCACTTTTTACAAAAAAGCCTTCAACTTAAGTGTTTGATATCAACTTCTTCCTATTTCCTCCTCCTATTATTCCCAACCAAAAAAAAAAAAAAAAAAAAAATTAATCAATATTGAGAGATCTACACAAAGAAATAATAATTTATGTTAATAATTATTGAAAAGAAGATTGAAGTGAGTGTAGTAGTCTTATTGTTATTATAATAATGTTTTGAAGGTGGCTTGGGTTAGAAAAAAACAATAAACAAACAAAAAAAAATTGGGATCTCTAAATCCAATCAGTCTCAAAAAAATAAAAATAAATATAGTAACTTGTTCAATTCTCTACTTATTATCAAAAAAGCTTAATGATGGTTATAATAAAATGAATGAGAGTATGATATATGAATGTTTTTGTTTAAAGGATGAGATTAAGTTAGGGATAATAGTAAAAAAGGGTAAAGTAAAAGGGAAAAATATATAAAATAAGAAATTTTCTGGGTTATCTTTCCCCTAAAAAACTCGAACAATTGTATCAATTACACCAATTACATCTCCATCTCAAATTATATCAAGATCATCTATTATAAAGTTTGCTTCAATATGAGTGATGAGAGATATGCTCTCTATTTCAATTTCTATTTCAATTTCAATTTCAATTCCAATTCAATTTAATGATTTTTCTTTATTAAATTTTACATGTATTTTGTTATTCTTGTAAAAAGAAAAATTCTAAGTTTTGTTTCATTATTAAGGTTTTTGTTTCAACTTTCAGAATTCAGAATCTCTTTTTATATTGATTGTAGTCTTAATGTACTTTAAAAGTTCTTATAAAATTGAGTTCTTTTTTGAAGAGAGTAATGTAACATAACGCCAAGTAAAGTAAAAAATAAAGGAAAGTAAAATAAAAGGAAGTTAGGTTATTAGAAATGAATTGGAGCTTTTTTAAAAAAATGAGAGAGAGTGAAAGAGAATATTGAATTCAAAGGATGGATATCTTCTCTAAAACAAGAATTAAATAAAGAGAACATAAGCCTTCACTCAAAAAAATTGGCCGAGTTCTCAAATGTTGTTCAAGAAAGCTTATTTAAAGGAGTAAATACTCAAAATAATAAATATAACACTCTCCTATTCGTCTATTACTCTACAAGAAATGAGTCAAATAGACTGAATTTGAGTAATGTAAAATAATTTTTTTTTTTTTTTCAATAAAATGAGTTATTTTGTGTTGACTTATGAATGAATGAATTCATTCAGAAGCAATTCTTATCTCAAACAAAAACAAAGAAACAAAATGCTGATATGTTAAATTATGAGTTATAAAGTGAACTTCTCTTCACTTTTCAAACAATGAATGAATATAAAAAAAAATCTATTATAAAACTTAAAAAAACATTACAACAAAACTTTTTTTGAACTTCAACTTTTAGGAATTAAGAATTAAAGGGATAAAAAAAAATAAAAAAAAAAAAAAAAAAGAAATCAAGGGAGGGTCAAATATATGTATTCGAATTACAAATTTCCCTTAAATGACACAAAAATTTAAATAATTTAAAAAAAAATAATTTAAAGAATATCAAAGAACAAATTTTTTTGATTCTGGTTTTCCACAAACTTTCTTTTTTTTACTTATTGCAAAATAGAAGAAAAGAAAAGAAAAAAATCTTTTAAAAATGGGTGAAATCGCTCAAAAAAGTCCAAAATCGCTGAAATTCAGCCTGTTTTCAGGTAAAAAAAGAACCAAAAATAAAAAACCACCAAAAAAATGGCGCCAAAAAAAAGTTTTTTTCGGAGATTTTGAGAAAAAGAAATGTCCGATTATCCACGTGCTTTTTTTTTGGTTCTTTTGTAACTTTCTTTTGTAAATCTTTTTCTCTTTCTCTTTTCAAAAATTCGTGAAAGAAATCTTCAAATCTTTTAATCATTAAAGAAATGAATAGAAGAAAAAGAAAAGAAGTGATTACCTTAGTTTGAGTGAGAGATTCTTTTTTTTTTTTTTAAAAAAAAAAAATTAGATTTGATTGTTGGAGCTGAGAGAGAAGCAGAGGAGAGCAAGAAAGAAAGAGAAATGATTTTTTTTGAAAGAAAAAGAAGAAATGAAAAAGAACAAGATAAAGATAAAAAGAAAGAAATGAAAAGAAAAAGGTTCTTTTTGAAAAAGAAAAGATGTGCGATGGTAGTATAGTAGTTGTCCCTTTTCTACTTTTTTGAGATTGTTTCTTCGTTTGGTCAAGAGTTTAATTGCTCAATAATTGTAAATCTATTTGAATGAGCCCAGAAACTTATTTCTCATTACCATTCTTAGGTTAAGATGATGAGAAGATCTTCAATTTACTTAGAGCTATTTTATAAAAGATCTAGCTCTGTAGAAAGAAATTACCGCAGGAAAAGAAAGAAGACTCAAAGACTTCCTCATGATCAAGTTTCATTGTTTCTAAGAGATTTTAACACTCGAGACCCTTTTCTTTCTTTTCTTTTTTTTTTTTTTCAGTTTATAAGATGCTCTCCTTGACTCTTCAACCAACAAACAAACTCAATGGTATTAGAAACCGGAGACATCTTGAACCAAAACTAAAACCAAAGAAACAAGAAACCATGCACCATTTCTTTTACAAAAGAGACTTTCACACAAAAGCTGAGTTTCATGAATTCAATTCAATTCATGAAATTCGAAAAAGCAATGAAAAGAGTTTATTTAATATCAACTATCTAAATATCAAAGGAATTGAGAGCAAAAAAGTAATAAATAAAACCTGTTCAAACATTCGAATTCTTTCTTTCTGAAGCCTTGACTTCATTGTCTCCTTTTCACAAAGGTTACTTCCAACAAAACAAACCAAGTTGGAACAAATGGTTGACAAAAAACAATTTATTTATTTTTTTTTAATTTTTTTTAATTTTTTTTTTTCAAAAGTTTATCTTCTCCAACTTCCTCCAATTTCAATTCAATTTGTCAAGAACAAAGAAAAACTCAACAATTCAATTAGATAAAAAGAAAGGACTTGTATTTGACTTACTCCAATAACAATAACAACAACAACAATAATTGAAAACTTTGAATATGGCACGAGCACTTGGAAAATTACTAAATAATACACCTCCTTTTCATGGACTTTATGTTGCAAAATTTCTTCCAAATGTTTATTCAGGAACATCTTTAACCTCAAGAAACCTTGTAAAGCTTCATGAACTTGGAATAACTCATATTCTTAATACAGCATCTGAAATAGATTCTTTTGCTCCTGCCAAAGAAAAGGATTTTTCTGATAAGAATGATTTTATTCGACTCCAACCTGTTTATACTCGGAAATTGAAAAATGAATTGTTTGAAAGAGGAAATGTAACAACAAAACAAGGAAATGAAACAAAAGAAATTCAAATATTAAAGTTAAATATTCATGATTATGGGACAAGTAATCCACGGATGTTAGAGTTTCTCGACCTTGGGATAAATTTTATAAATGAAGGTATTAAAGAAGGAAGTGTATTAGTACATTGTCAAGGTGCAAAGAATCGCTCTATTATGATGGTAATGGCATTTTTAATTTCAAGTCAAAACTATACATATGATGATGCCCTAGCGAAAGTTACACAAGTGCGACCTTCTGCTTTATTTGCCAAAGAAAATAATGAATTTTTAAAGGAATTTGAAACAAAAGTTCGAAAATATTCTTTCTCATAAAAAAACAATAATTTATAAATTTGAATTTGTGAATAGAATAAAATTTTGTAACAAATTTTAGTTTGATTTTTTTTCTTTTTTGAGATAAAATGAAAATAGTTGCCAATTTTAAAGGGAAAAAAATAATAATAATAATAAAGAGAAGGGAAGAAAAAGGAAAAAAAAGAATCTTGACTTATTCTAAAATTTTTAGCATTTATTTTGAATTATTTATAAAAGGATTATTTCTAAAAGGATTAGCTTTGGGGTTGATTTGGATCTGGCATACCTAATGCATTTTGTTCATTGAATTTTTGTCCAACTCTTGCTGATAATTTGAAGAATTTATCACAACAACGCATTATACATCCCTCCTAATTAATTAGAAAAGTCAAATCAGAAAGAGGAAGAAGAAAGAAGAAAGGGTTGAACTTAAAAAAGTTATTAAAAAATTCAAACCTCTTTTGATCCTAAAGAGGAATGGGTAAAGTCATTTACGCAATCTGAGAAACATCGCTCGACCAAACTGTTATACATGCTCATTGAATCTTTAACCTTTTTTTAAAGAAAAAAGAAGAAGGGAATCAGAATTAGGATAATCATTTCCATTCATGAGAAACTTTTGTTTCATAAAAAAAAAAAAAGAAAGGAAGAAAGAAATTAAAGAGATTACTTGTTTTTCCTCCATTAACCTTAAGAAGGCTTGTTTTTCATTATCCGTTAAATATGAAAAGTCCATTTTTATTTAATTTCTATTATTTTTTTAGTTTATTTTAGTTTAAAACAAGTTGCCAATATATAATTTCAAAAAAAGATAGAAAATAAAATTAATATCAATACAAATATGAAGAATTGAAAATGTAAAGAATTGACATTTCAATTTTAATTCATTTTTTGAATTTTTGAAATATCAAAGTAGAAAATAGAAGATCAAAAGAGAAGATAATGAATAGGAACCCTTGGGTGAAACGAGTTACTTGAACAAAAAAAAAAAAAACTTTAAAAAAAAAAAAAAAAAAAGCCATGTTTTTTTTTTTCAATTTTTTTTTCTCACATCGCTTTTTCAAACAAAGACCACTTCAATCAAATTCTTACTTTATTCTCATATTTAATTTCTTATTTTTGAACATTTATCCAATTTTTTAATTCATTGAACCAAAAAGAAACCTATTCACTTTGAATTTGAGTTTATAAAAGCAATCAAAAAAAGCCTTCAATCAATGGTAAGACCTGGAAAACTGAAAAAGAGGTATGAAGAAGCCACGGGGTGGGGAAATATGAAGAGTAGACCCGCAACTTCTCAAGGTGTTACAAAGAAAGAGTCAGAAGTTGAGAAGAGAAAGAAGAGAAAGACAAAGAATCTTGTAATTTTTTTTTTTTTTGAATTGTATATTTTCTTTCTTTCTTTAAATTTTCAAAAATTAAACATTAAAATCTAATAGCCTTGTTTTAATTGTCGAAAAGTTGGACATTTACTCAAAGATTGTCCACAAACTCAAGGAAATGTAAGTTTTTGTTATCATTGTGGATCAGAGGAGCATACAGTTTCTGGTTGTAAATCAAGAGGTTTAGAATTCTTTGATTTTTTTTTTTTTTTTTTTTTTTTGTATTCCAATATTTATTTAATTAATTCACTTTTTTTTGACATTAGAAAAGAAATTTGAATTTGCACTCTGTTTTGTTTGTAATAAAGAAGGCCATCTTGCATCAAAATGTGAACAAAATAAGAAAGGACTTTATCCACATGGTATTTATTAATTAATTTTTGTTTTTAAATTTTTTTTTTTTTTTTTTTTTTTATTTTTTTTTTTTTTTTTATCTTTCTTAACTCAAGAATTTTTGTTTTTTTTTCTTTCTTTTAGGGGGTGGATGTAAAATTTGTAACTCAGTAGAACATTATGCTAAAGATTGTGATTCAAAACCAAAATTCGAATCAAGAAGATCATTTGAAATTCTACCAAAACCAAGTAATGTAAAGTCGGCTGATGCTGATGATGATTTAGAAGAATTAAGTGCAAATAATGCTATCAATGCTGCAAAGAAAGCAAAACCTGTAATTAAAAAAGTGATTCAATCAAAAAAAGTTGTATCTTTCTAGAAATAGTGAAATTTTGACATTTTTAATGAAAAATTAGGAAATAGAAAATAAAATAATTAAATAGAAGAAAAAATAAATCAGATTAGAATTAATTATTCTTGAAACTTTTCTTTTGTTTTCATTAAAATTTCTATAACATTTGGAACATTTACAGAGGAAACTTTTTCCCAATTTCCTTGAATAAGAAGAGTGGAATGAAGGAAACTATTTGCTTTTGCTAAAGATTTGACCCATTTCTTTGAAAGTTTTGTAGGTTGAATTTCTATGATAATTGAATTTTTTGGCATGAATATCATATTTGTAAACTCTGAACCATGAACTCCAACTAAAATTGTCGAGGTTGAAAATAATTGAGCTGTTTCTTCAAAAGTAGATTGAGATTCTTCAAAAGTAGCAACTTCACCAGGAAAATGTTGTTCCATATTACTTAAGAGATCATCAAAATTTGGAATTTGTCTAGTCTTGGTTCCACGATTGATTACTAATATCTTAAAATTGGCTTTGTTTGTCAGAGAATGACCAAGAAGTTCATAAGAAGTTGAAGTTTCATAATTTTTTCTAATTTCTGCCCAAAGTTTTGCTGGAGGTGTTTGACATTTTGGAAAAGTAGGGACGAATAAGAGTTGAGAAAAGATATAATTTTGATATTTAACATGATCAGGGAAGATATTTAATTTGTTGGGATCAATTCCTAAATATCTTAGATATTTTAAATTACTATCTGATGTTGAAACAAAGATTGGCATTGTTGGAAATGTGGAGATGAGTTGACGAAGGAGATAGAAGAGTGGTAGAATATCAGGAATAAAATAAGAAGCTTTTCCTTGTTTTGGATATTGTAATTGAATAGCAGCAGTGAACTTGCTCACTTGAGTCAAATGAACACTTTGAGGGACATTATCTGTTGGTAAAGGACATCCACTCAAAAGATATTTATAGTTCTCATCAAATATTTGTCCATGTCGATCAAAAAATACGTTTTCTAATCCAACTATATCTGCAGAATAAAAATTCTCAACATCATTAAGAACATCAAATCGAGGGTTTGTACAGTAAGAGACTTTGAAAAAGGATCCTGAGCATCTAACAAAATTTGGACATTCATTCAATATTGAGTTCAAATTAGCATTATTTTTGACTTCTTCTCTTGAACACTCTTCAAGTGTTGAAATGCTTCTAGTTAAATTTAAAGTTTGAAGACTGGAGAATCTTTCTAAAGGTGCATATCCATATTTAACTAACTCAATTTTTTCTGTCTTGTGGTTAAAAGAGTAATCAACTATTATTTTTAAATCAATAAAAAAAATGAATTAACAATTAACAAGAAAAAGAAAAATGAGATTTGAGATTTAAGAAAAAAGAAAAAGAAGTATAACAAAGAAAAAATTACTAATTTCTTCAGCAATCTCTTGGTTAATTTTATGAGAAGGGTGTGTTAAGCTGCATACAATTAGATGACATATTTTCCCAATTATCATCAACAAAATACAAACAAGAGAAATATAGGTAAAGTTCTGAAGCTTTCGTTTTGCTTTCCTCATCATTTTGCTGTTTTTCATAAAAAATAAGTAAAAGAAAAAAGAAAAAAAGGGAAAAAGAAATAACGAAAAATGAAAGAAAAACAAAAGGAAATGAAAAAAATGAGAAAAATGAGAAAAAAATGAAAGAAAATGAAATAAAGAAGAAGATTGAAACGAATTATAAAAGTGAACTTGTGAATAAAATAAAATGGAAGGGAAAGAAAAAGAGAAAGAGAAGAACAAAAAATGGGAATGAGAATGAAAAGTGACAGGTGAAAGATGAAAGGTGAAATGGAAAAAAAGAAAAGGAAAAAAAAAATGGCGAGAAAAAATAAAAGACTTTTTCTTTCATGTCGCTTATTTATTTATCAACAACATTAATAATAATATTATTAATACACACAGGAACAGAAAAGAAAAAAAAAAAGATGAGATTCAAATAATAAAAATTTTTTTTTAAAAATTGAAAATAAAGGAAAAAATAAAAATAAAATGAATACAAAAAGGAGTTGATTTACCAAATCTGCTTCATTTGAATTTTATTTTGCGAATGGTTTGATAATCTCTAAATTCTTTTTGAAACTTTCTTACTAAATCATTCTAATTTTAATTGAAGAGATTCCTTTTTCATTTTGATTTGCGTAATATTCTACAACTGTATTTCCATTATCCAAACAAAACGAAAAAGGTTGGACTTGAAAAAAAAAATGTTGAGGATTCATTGGTTTTAAAGAACCTATTTTTTTTTTTTCTCTCTGATGAGTTGGGTTGATTATGAATAAAATTAAAAGAGCAAAAAACCTACCTTATTTGTACTGAGTAAAATAAAGGCCAAAAGAATCCAATAATACCTTATGGGCAATCTGGATGGCCAGGAACAAGCACTATTTTAATGGGGATCAATTTGATTCAAAACTTACAATACTCAACCAATATTGTAAATCGAAAACTGGGGAAACAACTCAACGAAAACTACAACTCAACGAAAACTAGATCACTTTAATTTGCTTGTAGAGATTACATATCTTTCGTTAAGACCATTCGACACAATAATATTGAGCTGAATTAAGAGGTTGTGTGCAAAATTTCACCTAGAAATGGAAGTACTTTATGGAAAAAGGCACATGAGTTTAAATGTCCACACTTTGTTGAAACAATCCATCTTTCATTTAGACCATTTAGACTCTAAAAATCCAAAATTCTTTCAATAAATGCCTCAAATATTGCCGAGGTGCTGTTTTATCTCAAAAAACTAAAGGTTGAAAACCAGAATTAAACTTTGGTTGGAGACAGAAAATTTTTGTTGTGAAAAGTGGTCCGAAGATTACCCAAAAGCACAAAAAATATTTGCTGGAGTATCCTTCATGGTCTCCTGGCGACTATAACGAGTCAATGACTCAAGGAGCATAAGATAAAAAGGTGCAAATTTGATCGATACCGTTGTGAAACTTGTTTTGAAGGAAAAGAAAACTCCAAAAACTAACTTATGTAAAAATGAAATTCGAAAGAGAACAAACAAAGTTTTAGAAACTCGAATTGACAAGAAAAAACTCCAAGAAAAGGAGTCCAAACACAATTTTCTGAAGAAGGAAAACAAATTTGTTGGGAATGTTTGGCAAAAGAAATTGAGAAAATAATCCATTTTGAAACTTTCAAAGGAGGAAAGGATTGAAAAGAAAGGATCACAGATCCCATGCTCTTGTCGAGCGAAACTTGTGATAAAAAATAAAAATAAAAATAAAAATAAAAATGGCTTTTCTGTTTCGAAAGTTTTCATTTTTGTTTCAGTCTTCATTTTTGAATAGAAAGAAGATGAAAACTATGCGTGGACAGTCTAAGGATCTTGTGTTATCTTTATCTTGTGCTTGCTGATACTCGAAAGAAAAAAACAAAAAGTCTTCAAGATAGTCAACACAAATCAAAAGAGAAAAAGAACCAACAAATCCAAAAAAAAAAAAAAGAAAAGAAAAAAAACATGAATCATTGAATAATTATTGTTCACAAAACAAAAACTGAGCAACAAAGAACAAAAATAAAGTTCTTTTTTCTTATTCTTTGGATTTTTTTTCTTATTCTTTTTCTTTTTCTTTTGCGCAATGAGTCAAAAAAGAATGAAGAATCAAAAA
>Ga0209960_1004655_pt1 | contig 10283 bp, 9 predicted proteins | sample ThiBiot_500_plan_2_FD_183947 | JGI IMG/M metagenome (GOLD analysis project Ga0209960, IMG submission 183947) | Wastewater bioreactor microbial communities from Cape Town, South Africa - Thiocy_expt_500_plan (SPAdes) | ecosystem: Engineered > Bioreactor > Thiocyanate-remediating >... | reverse complement strand
AAAAAGATAAAATCCTAAAATCCTAAATTCCTATATAAAAATTAAAATATAATCTAAAATTATAATTATAAAAAAAAACAAAATGGAAAAATTTTTAAAAAAACAATTTGCTGAATTTGAAAAAAATAAAATTGTATGTGTGTCAAGAAATTTATATCCTCAAAAAAACTCAGATGGAAGTATCAAATATGAAGGAGATAGATTGAAAAAGATGATGGCTTATTATTTTAAGTCAAATGAATATGATGAAGGAATTGAGAATGAAATAGATTTGAATTATAATTCTTCATTAGTCCCAATGGGCTCAAAATATAATTTAATTGGAATTGATATTGATAATAAAGGAGATACACTTGATATTTGGGCAAAAATTAATAAAATAGTTGGAAGATCAACATTTACAATTGAAACAATGAACAAAGGATATCATTATTATTATCGTTTGTCAGATGAACAAAAGCAAATCCTTAAGAGATATAATTTTTCTCAATCCCAAGGTAAATTATATGGATTATCAATTGATGTTAAATATGAACACGCATTTTTATTTGGTCCTACATTTATGGAAGTTGAAGACAAAGTTTATAAATATAAAGTTGTTGATGATACTCCACCACAAATTTTGCCATTAGGGATATTCCATGAAATTATCAAAGAGCAACAAGAAGCAGAGTTTAAATCCTTTTCTAAAACATATTTACAAGAAACAGAAGAAACAAAAAAAGAAATAAAAGAAATAAAAGAAATAAAAGAAAATAAAGAAGTTAAAAATAAAGATGATAAAATTAAACATTTATTAACATTGTTAAGTCCTAAAAGATGTGATGAAAGAGAAGAGTGGTTAAAAATTGGTGCAATTATCTATAATGAAAAAGCTGAATTTGAAGTGTTTAATGAATGGTCAAAAAGATCAGAAAAATATGATAAAAAAGCTTGTGAAGAATTATGGAAATCATTTAACAAAGAAAGAAATAAAAAAATTACAATTGCATCTTTATATGAGATGGTAAAAGAAGATAATCCAGAAGAGTTTAGAAAGTTGTTTACTAATACATCTTCTGAGATTATCAACCAAATTTATAAGAACGGAGCAATAAATGATGTATTATGTTCTCAATTATTTTGTTCTCTTCATAAAAATAAATTTATTTATGATATGGAAAACAAAGAGTGGTATTCATTAAATAAATTTGGTGTTTATGAGAGATCAACAAATGAAAGTATTGAAGCAAAGAAATTAATAAATAAATTACAACCTCTATTTGAAAAAGATTATATTCAGAGAATAGAAAATAAAGATGATGATATTAAAAAAAGATATTCAAAAATATATTGTCAAATTCGAACTTATTTAGGGAAAGCTAATAGTAAAGAAAATATTTGTAATGAATTAAAATTAATATTTTCTCAAAAGAAAATTTATGAGAAATTTGATAATGTTAATAATTATTTAGTTGGTTTTGAGAACGGTGTTTATGATTTAAAAAAGAGAGAATTTAGAAATGGTGAAACAAGTGAATTAATAACATGTAATGTTGGTTATGAATTTAAAGAAAAAAATGAAGTAAACAATGAAATAAGAGATCTAATGAAAGTATTGAATGATATTTTTCCAAATGAAGAGGAAAAGATTTATATGTTAAAAGCAATTTCACTTGGTTTACTTGGTGAGAATCCATTAGAAGAGATTTATATTTGGATTGGGAGTGGAGGAAATGGCAAAGGTTTGTTAAGAGATTTAATAAAAAAAAGTTTGGGAGATTATTTTGATTCCATGGAAGTCGATTATTTAACAAAAACAACATTTCAAGGATCAGCCAATCAAGCAGATCCAATAATGGCAAAGAAAAAAAATTCAAGAATAGTTGTAACAACAGAACCAGAAGGAGGAGTCAGATTAAAAGAAGGAAAGTTAAAACAAATATCAGGAAGAGATCCAGTTCAAGTAAGATTTTTAAATAAGAATCCATTTACATTTACCCCAAAATTTAAATTAATTATTCAAACAAATGATAAACCAGAGATTGATGGAACTGATAAAGCACTCAAAAGAAGAATTAGATTTTTAAGATTTCCAACATCCTTTGTTGAAAATCCACAAAAAGAAAATGAAAGAAAGTTAGATACATCATTGAAAGATAAATTAAATGAAAATGAAAATTATAAGGTTGCATTTTTTCATATTTTATTATCTTATTTTTTAATGTTCGATAATAATCAATATCATTTAGAAATGCCTGAAAGATTCAAAAATGAGACTGAAGAATATTTTAATGATAACGATCCAGTTCAAGCTTTTTTGGATGAGAAATGTGAAATTACAAATGATGATAATGATAGAGTCCCTTCAAGTGAATTTTATCAAATATTTACAAAATTTCAAACTGATAATGGCCGTATGAATTCTATTACAGTTCAAAAATTCAAAGAAATACTTAGTAATAAAAATATTCAACAAAAGAAAACAAAGAAATGTAATGTTTATTGTTTTGTTAAATTAATTCAAGAGGAGAGAGAAGATTTACTAGATTTATAAAAAAAAAAAAAATTATATAAAAATATTTAAAGAATAAAATATTATTATATAATATAGGAGTATAGGAATATAGGAATATAAGAAAAAATGGATAAAACAAAAAAGAAAGTAACATCAGGAAGTAAAACAAATTCAAAAGCAGGAAGACCAAAGTCAGAAAATCCAAGATATATGGATTTAGAAACGATAAATAAAAACAAAGCAGCTTTGAAAGCAAAAATTAATAAGATGCTAGAGAATGGGAGAGTTGAGATTCAAACAAGACAACAATTAGAAAACTTTCCATTAGGTTCATTAGTAAGTTATCTTACAAAAGAAGGACTTTATAGATCAGGTGGATTTTTGAAAACAATTCAAGATGATTATTTTGTATTACTTGGAGGCACAAAAGATGATAGGATATCATTTTCAGTTCAATTTAAGAATATTAAATCAATGTATGTTGGAAATCCAATGAAAACAAAAAGTGATAATGTGAGCATTGTACCAACAACAAAACCAAAAACCAAATTTCCAGTTACAATAGGAAAAGTAGTTGTTTATTATGCAAAAGACAAATTTGATTACAATAGATTTCTTGAGACAGCAAAATACAAGAGATATATGGATTGGTATGAAAAATTTGGAAAAAAAAAGAAGAAAGTTACAAAAGATTAATATATTTGTTTTAAACAAAAAATAAATATATTAATTTCCTTTAGATAAAGTTTTAAAATCAATTTGTTTTTTTCTTGTTGATGTTGAAAATGGTACATTAGGTTTGGGTGTATTTTTTTGTGTTGTTGTTGTTTTTGGTGCTATTGGTTGATCAGTTTTAGATTTTTGAACTTCTGTGATTTTTAATAAATCATTTGCAACATAAGAATTTTGAACTTCTTTACCACTTGGAGTTTTGATTTTAATTTTTGGTTGAATATATGGTTTTTTTGATTTAATAACTTTCTCAACAGTATAAATTCCATCTGAAAAATTTTTAGTTGAAGATTTTTCTAATTTACCTTTGAAAATTTTAACTCTAACTTTATCACCTTTTTCCAAATTTGATTTAGTAATTAAATGTTTTGATAAAGCTCTTTTTTTAATATTATCTGCAACTTCTGATACTTCATCATAAGCATCATTAGGAGTTGTTTTAATTGTTCTATGATAAGAATTATTATAATTGTCAAGATAAGTTTGTAAATTTTTTGGCCATTCATTTTTTCCCGTTGCAGTAATATCCTTATGAATATAATCTTTTAAAGAACCATTAAATCTTTCAATGATTCCTTGACTTTGAGGTCTTCCAGCAATACCAGTAATATGTTTAATTCCATATGATCCTATCATTTCTTCAAATTTATCATTAACAAATTCAGCTCCATTATCAGATTGAATAACATGAATTGATTTACCATCTTTGCTTAGATCTAAAATTATTTTTTCCAAAGCTTTTGTTACACTTTTTTCTTCTTTATTAACTAAAGGAGTTGCCATTGCAAATTTAGTAAAAGCATCAATTGCAGTTAGAATATATCTTTTTCCATGTGATGCATCAGATCCCATATCAATTAAATCTATTTGATAAATAACATTAGGTTTAGTTGTTATAACTGGAGCAATAGTTGAACTTTTTCTTGGTTTAAAATGTAATTGATAAACTTCTTGTTTTTTTAACCAACTTAATACTTGAACTTTGGTTGGATGTCCATCAATATCTTTAATTAAATCATAAAGTTTATCACGACCAACAAAATTTTTTTTATCATAATAATATTCTTTTAATAATTTTTCTTGTTCTTTTGTTAAATCAGCCATTATATTTGTAAACTAGTTTATATGTTTAATCAAGAAATTATTTCGTTGAATATTTTAAAATCCTAAGTCCATATATAAAAATAAAAAATATATAGTAATTTTAGAGATAGAAAATAAAAAAAAATTAAAATGGGAAGAAAATCAAAAAAGCAGATCGAAGAAGAAATAGAATATTCATTAAAGTTAAGAGATGATCCAACACATAAAGGTCCTTTATCACCAGCATTAAGAAAAAAATATGAAAAGGAACAAGATAAGATCAATTATACAATTTGGTTACATACACATTAATTTAATTAATAATTAAAAATTAATTTTAATTAAATTATCTGAGCTTATAGTATAATAATGACAACAAAATTCGGAAGAGTAACAATAACAGAAGGAGGAGAGAGAGGACCAAGAGGATTTCCTGGATTAGGAGTTGATGATATTACTTTTAATGAGGAAGAAGAAGAATTTGTAGTAACTTATACAGATGAATCAACAACAGAAATTCCATTCCCAGAAAGTTCTTTATCAAATTATGTAACAAATTCAAATTTATCAACAACTTTAGGAAGTTATGCACCTAAGAATAACCCATCATTAACAGGGACCGCTACAGTTGATGGTGCTGTTTTGATTAAAGGATCTGCTAATTCAAACAAATTTAGAGTTCAAGATGTTTCGAATGTTGACATATTTAAAATCAATACATCTACGAAAACTACTTCAATCATAGGAGATAAGAGTACAGAAAAATTTATGGTGAAGAATTCAACTGACGAAAATGTGTTTGTTGTAGACACGAATAGCAATAAAGTAATTATTCCTAAAAAATTATTGCTTAATGGACCTGATTCAACGGACAAAATTATAGTTTATAATGGTTCGGATCAAGCAGTATTTTATCTTAGTTCACTTTATGGATTTGTTTATATTGGTGGACCTAGTTATGGAAAAAAATTTGAAGTAAGGGATAGTGCTGGTAATCCTGTATTTTTTGTAAATACAAGTACTCTGGGAGTAGAAACTCAACTTATTCGTCCAATAACAACCAATACCTATGATATTGGAAGATCTGATAGGTACTTTAAAAACCTCTACATTAAAAGAATCTATCTTGATAGTACTTATAACGTTGGTTTTGAAGCTGAACCTGAGTCAACAATTGTTTATTTAAATGGTCAACAATTTGCTCCAAAAACAACATTAGGTGCAACATTAGGTAGCGTTAGTTATTATTGGTTTGCTCTTTACACAAAGGATGTTTATGCTACAAATAATGTTGAAGCCAAATTTGTTTTTGCAACAGATGAAATATATGTTAATGATATTGCAGTTGCCACAGTTGAAGATATTTCAGATGTTAGATTAAAAGAGAACATTAATGATATTGATATAGGTTTAAATTTTATTAATGAATTAACACCAAAAAAATATAATTTAATTAAAGATACAACAAAAAAAGATAGATATGGTTTAATAGCACAAGATGTTGAGCAAGCATTAAACTCATTTGAAATAGAGAATTCAGTAATTGTCAAAAAGAATGAAAAGAATGATACTTATTATTTGAATTACAAAGAGCTAATACCAATTTTAATAAAATCAGTCCAAGAATTATCATCAAAGATAGAAAAGTTAGAACAAATAATCTCATCTAATAATATAAAATGAGTCGAGTAGTGAAATATGCGGATCCATATCCGGTAATTGGAACAAAAGTTTCAACACCGTCATATGGTTCAAGAACAATGAAATCAGTAACAAATAAGCAAATAATAATTAATAAAGAATATCAATATCCCCCTCTTGACGTTCGAATAATTCATAGTAGACCAAAATATGTTTCAACCTATAATTCAATTTCTGGTTATCCATATTCATTTGATGATCAAAAAATTAATTATGTTGAAAATAAACAATTTGATAGTGATAATATTCCATTATTGTCAAATAGAGAAGTTGTGTTGGATGCAGTGAAAAATCTTGAATTACCAGAAATAAAACATATTAAAGAAGAAGTTGAAGTATTGGCAAATGGTGAAGTGGTCCCAAGAGGTGAAAATGTAAAAAATATTGAAACAAATGATGATATGGAATATGATGATATGGATCAAACAGGAGAAGGAATATTTGATTCAATTAAAAATGCAGCATCAAAAGTTGCAGATAGAGTAACAGGAACAGCAAAAGCAATATTCAAAGGACAATCAAGATTACAACCACCAGAAAGAAAATTAATGGAACAATATGGAGAAAAAGTAATAACAAAAATAGTAATTCAAAGAGCACCAATTAAAACAGTTCCAGTTGATAATTTAATGAATTTAATAACTGGTGGAAATTTCAATAAATCATTAAAAGAATATGGTTATGATAAATTATTTCATTTATTTATGATCATTACTTTGGAAGATTTAACAGAAATTTCATTAGAAAAAAATGAAACAATTCAAATGAAAAAATCACCACAAAAATCAGATTATGAATCATTAAATGTTTCTCTATCAGGAAAAGTAATAACACTAAACGAATTAATGGAAAAAACATCAAATTTAATGGGATCAAATTTCTTCCCTTATCATCCAATTAATAATAATTGTCAAACATTCATCTCTTCAGTAATGAAAGCAATTGGATTAAATACTTCACAAATTGATACATTTGTTAATCAACCAGTTGATAAATTATTTGAAACTTATGATAAATCAGGAAAATTAACAAATTGGATGGCAAAAATTACACAATTAGGAACAAAAATGAATTTCTTAAAAAGAGGTGGAAAAATTCATTACAAAATGCATTCATAATTATTATCTTATTTATTAATATAATAGATTTCAGAATGACAATTATAAAATTAGATTCATCTTCATTAAACCAAAATTCAGATAATTTTACAGTAACCTATGGTGATCCAATTGTATTAAATACATCAACTTCAGATGTTGCAAAATATGAAATGGCATTAATATCAGCTGATTTATCTTATTCATTTTCAAATATTTCTTCAGAATTAGGAAACAACATATTTAAATATTACAATGGTGCAGTCTGGAGAACAATAACTTTACCAAATGGAAATTATCAAGTTTCAGATATTAATGATTTCTTAGAAGTGACAATGGATGAAAATGATGATTTTACAACAGATGGAGATGGAAATGTAACATACAATATTGTTTTAGCACCAAATATTGTAACATTAAAAGTAGAAATGGCTATTAAAAATGGATATAAATTGGACTTAACAACTTCAAAATTAAATGAATTATTAGGTTATAACAAAGCAATTTATGATGCAACAACATCATCAAGTAATAGAGTAGATATAACTCGAGGAGTTAATTCATTAATTATTCATTGTTCAATTGCTGGTGGATCCTATGATAATAATTTAGGATCTGATATTTTGTATAGCTTTGTTCCACAAACAAGTAGAGGTGCACCAATTCATATTGAACCAAATTATCCTATTTATGTCCCAGTAAGTGAGGTGATGTATATTAATAGAATTCAAATGAGAATAACTGATCAATTAGGTAGGAGAGTTAATTTCAACGGAGAACCAGTCACCTATTTTTTACATATTAGAAAATCAATTTAAGATTAATTTAATTAATTTCTTCCCAAATTATATAAATTAATCAATGTCAAGAAAAATAGTATTTGTTAATTCTAAAACTCATAAACCATTAAATGGAAAAACTATTCAACAACCAATAGGTGGAGCAATAGAAAAACATCCATTTAAGAATACAGATGAACATAAATATCATGAAAATCCAAAGGAATTAAAAAAAATGATTAAGGAAGAATCAAAAGATATAACGAAAGATATGAAAGCTGAAGAACAAAAAATAGAGAAGGAAAAGAAAGAAAAAGAAAAGAAAATAAGTGTAAAAAATTCAGAATTAATTAGTGCTGTATCACAACAAATATTAAAAGATATTCTTAATAAAAAACAAAAAAATGAAGTTGAAAAAAATGAAAATAAAGATGAAAATATGGAAGGATATGGTATAGCAATAGAATAAAAACTTTATTGGCTTTTTTTTTTTCTGTTCATATAATATATATAATTAAGTGAAAATGGCAGAAGTAATTGATTACGTTACAGCAGAATCACCTTATTGGGCAAACATGTTTAATCAAGTCCCTGTTCAATTTGATGATACAGAAGAATATGAATATGTTGAATACTTAGAAGCAAATTCAAATGGTGCAAAACCTGCACTAAACCAAAATCGTTTTGTTTTATATAATCGAGATATAGATCCTTATTTACTTCATCATAAAGGTTTCATTCAAGTTAGAGGATATTTATGTAAGGCTGCATCAATTAATGCGGTCCCTCAAGAATACTTTGGTGCCGTAGATAATGATCATCCTGAAAAAATAGCACCTTGCAATTTATTTAATTATGCCATTTGGGATAAAGCTGAATTGAGATTAGAAGGATCATTAGTACAAAAAGTTGATAATCCTAGATTAATTGGTTTGGTGAAACATTTAACAAAATATACACCTGATAATTTAAACTCACAAGGAACATTAAGTTTCTTTTATAAAGATACTGGTAATGGTGGAACATCAGTCGAACCAGTGGTTAATATTCTCACTTTAGCTGGTCGTGTCGCAACGGAAACAGGAACAACTCGTAATTATTTACAAGTTGGTGTTACTGATGGAGTTACCCCTGAAAATAATATAGGTGCACAACCGGGTGGTGAATTTGAAATAGACATTATTGGACCAGATGCACCATTAAATACCCCTGTTACACTTCGACATACTTCAATTGCAAATAAAAATTTTAATTCAGGTCATAAGGCTCGAAAAGATAGATGTATCGCTAGTGATGGTGCTAATAAAAAATCATTTGAATTTATTTTACCTCTTAGTGATTTATTTGGATTTTATGAAAATTATAATGCACCATTCAGAGGATTAAAACATGAAATCACTTTAGATAGAAGTCAAAACCCAAGTACTTATTTATTAAAAAATGAACTTGAGGATGATGGTATTTTTGTTTTTGAGAAAGTATCAATGTGGATTCCAAGACTCAAGCCATCATATGAAAAATTAACAGATTTAAATCAAAAATTCGTTGATAAAGCTCAATCAATTATGAAATGGTCAGATCATAGATATGAAATTTCAAGTGATGTCTCTAGAACTTCTCTTTCAAATCATATCAGAGTTGGATCATTAGCTGGAAGACCTACTTATTGTTATGTCTTCTTCCAAAAGAATACGACAATCAATGGTGATCAAACATTTAATAAAAATATTTTTAGTCCACTAACTACAGTTGCTAATGGTATTCACACTGGTGGAATTTCACAAATAGAAATGAGAATTAATTCACATGCTTTACCACTCCAAACTTATTCATTAGATTTCTCAACAGCTAATCAAGATTATCTTAGAGCATATCTTTATTTACTTGAATCACAAGGTAAGATGTTAACAAATAATAATACTGGAATGATTATTTCATATGAAGAATTTAGAGATCTTTATCCAATCTTTGTTTTTGATTTTACTAGAATTGAAAAACGTATGTATGAAAATATCTCAGCATCAGAATTAGAAGTTAGATGGAAACTCCATGCTGCAGCTGATGATGAATATAAATGTCATGTTATTATTGAACATGATAGAGTTGCTGTCCTTCAAGCAGTTGATAGCAAACTTTTAATTACATTATAAGTTATTTTGATCAATTATTTAACTAATAATTGATCAAAATTTTTTCTGTACCTGAGTGGTTTATGTTTAGCATCTGTATCAATGTAGAAAAAACTAAATGGTTCTCTAGTTGCCTCCAAATGGATGTTTTTGCTTTGTATAAGTATAACTTTTTTTTTGTTTCATCGGAGAAATATAACAAAATCATTTCCTTTTTCAAAATTTTATTTCCAAAATTGAAATACAAGAAAAAAAAAATCAAAAA
>Ga0209960_1004650_pt1 | contig 10288 bp, 12 predicted proteins | sample ThiBiot_500_plan_2_FD_183947 | JGI IMG/M metagenome (GOLD analysis project Ga0209960, IMG submission 183947) | Wastewater bioreactor microbial communities from Cape Town, South Africa - Thiocy_expt_500_plan (SPAdes) | ecosystem: Engineered > Bioreactor > Thiocyanate-remediating >... | reverse complement strand
TATTCAAAAAAAAAAAAAAAAAAAAAATTGAATTTCAGTGAAAAAAAAAAAAAAAAAAACGAATAAAATATACCGGGCAGCGATGGTAGATTCAAGTCCATTCTCAATTTTATTTTTGTATTTTTGTAATCATTTTGATACTTCTCAAGCAATTCAATAATTAAAAGGAAATCTTTTTTAGCCTTATGAAGTTCTTTTTCTTTTTCACTGTCCTTATCAAATTTTTGGATTAAAAGCTCTTTTGAGATGGAGAGAATTGATTTTTCCTTGCATTTTTTTTTGACGTCTGCTTCTCTTTCGCTTGCTAACAGATATTTTACGATCTCAATATGTCCTCTAGTGCAAGCAAAATACAAAGGTGTGCCGCCTTCATTCGTTGTATTATTGATACCAACTCTTTCGTCATTGAATAGTAATTTTACGACTTCAATTTGCCTATTGTAACAAGCCATATGAAGAGGTGTGGCCCCCTCATTAGTTGCTTTATTGACATCAACTCTCTTATCATTCAATAAAAATTCCACCACTTCAATTCGTCCACTTTCACAAGCAATATAAAGAGGTGTTACACTCTTATGATCTGCTTTATTGATATCAATCCTTTCATCATTTAATAATAACTTCACAACATCCAGTTTACCTTGTTCACATGCAGTATAAAAAGGTGTGGTGCCATTATCATTTGATTTATTGACATCAACTCGATTATCATTTAATAATAATCTTACAACTTCAATATGTCCTTCTTCACAAGCACCATAAAAAGGTGTGCAACCATCCTTCGTTGCTTTACCAATATCAACTCTTTCATCGTTGAATAATAATTTCACTGCTTGAGTATTTCCATTCAAGCATACCTTTAAAAAAGGTGTCCAGCCATTCTTATCTGTTTTATTGACATCAACTCTATTATCTTTTAATAATAACTTCACAACTTCAATATGTCCTTCTTCACAAGCAATACAAAAGGGTGTTATCCCCTCAAAATCTGCTTGATTGACATCAATTCTCTTATCATTTAATAGCAATTTTACAACTTCAAGATGTCCATTTTGGCAAGCAAAAAGAAGAGGCGTCCAATGATTACCTTCAACACAATTAGGGTCAATGAGCATCTGGTCTAAATAATAATTTGGGTGATTGAGCAATCGGTCTACTTTTGTAGCATTTCCTTCTATACAAGCTTTAAGAAGCTTTTGATTGACTCTATTTTTATTGATGTGGTTAATAAGAAAATTTATTGTAAGAAAATTTATTGCTGCAGCGAATATTCTTTCAAGTCATCGATTAATTAAGTGAAAGATGAATAAAAACAAAAAAAATTGTTACTTGAAATTTAAATCCATTTCAACTTCACCAACTCAAGCTGATTGATAATTCTTCTCTGTCTCTGTAACGGTCCAATTGTTTGATTCTTAATGAATTGATCTGGAGTTTGCCTCTATGCTTTTTGTGCACCAAACCCAGTCGTCTCAAGTTTCAAGTTTCAATCTCGAATAATAATTATCTCAACAAAAAAAAAAAATCTGTCATTGAAATTATTGATATTTTTTTTTTTCTGACACAAATTGCAATTGAATCAATCAATTCATCATTACAACTTGATTAATTGTTGTTGATCGATTGAGGTGTGCACTTTTATTTCTAAATTTCTCAATTTCTCTCTCTAATTAGAATACATATGGCTCAAGTAGTGTTTAACATTGTGGAAAGGTTGCAACAAATTCCAAAAGGTTCATACAATTTCTTTTAGACTTTTATAGTTCTTTTTTCTTTTTGGTTCTAAACCAATTTTAAAAAAACAAATATAAAGAAATCAAGTGGAATGAAATCAATGAAGAAGTTGCAGAACAAGGTTATATAAAAGTGACAATTCAAAATTTTTCAGGCTTAAGAGACACCAGGGCACATTATTTTAACTCATTTGAACTTGCTGGAAAACTATGGTAAAGCATTCTTTTTTTGAAACAAACAAACAAACAAACTATAATGAGATTTCAATTTCTTACATTTATCTTTAAATTGAATTGTTTAGGCGATTATTATTATTTCCAATGGGAAATAATTGTGATGGTATTTCATTATATCTCGATTTTATTGGACCAAATGAAGTTGGAAAATGGGCAACTTGTGCTGAATTTGTAATTGGATTGATTGGAGAAGAAGACCAATTTTATCAAAAAGGTTCACCTAATTTCATTTATTTTTATTTTTATTTTTTTTAAAAAAAGAAATAAAATCAAATTGAATTATGCTTGTTCTTTTTTATTGAATCCAATTAAAATTAAAATTTATTCAGAGGCTCATCATCGTTTTGTTGAAGAGGATCTTGATTGGGGATTTCATAATTATATATCAAAAAATATATTTTATAATGAGGAGAAAGGAAAAAGATTTGTTGTAGATGATACAGTTACATTTATAATTGCAATTAAAGTTTTTCAAGATCCTACTGGCGTTTTGTGGCACAATTTTGTCAAGTAACTCTTTTTTTTTTTTGTTTTTGTTTTTCTTCCTTCTTTTTAACAAATGGAAAAAAAAAAAGGGATGATAAAGAAGAACAGAATGTATCTCTACCTGTAAGACTTGTCACTTCACAAATTGCTAAAAATCATCATGGAACAGATCTTTCACTCTTTAATGCAAAAAGCGAAGGCCCCAATGTAGCATTGAATATGAAAGTTGGAAAAGATTTATCATTCCAAGGTATTTTTTTTTTTTCCTCATTTCCATTTTCGAAATGCACAAAAAATATTTCATAACAAAATAGAGTTCAGAGTTTTATTAGCTGAACAATTTGGATTCTCAATAGAAAGACAAAGAATTTGGGGAATGGCAAAAAGACAAAATGGAACAATTCGTGTTGATGAATGTCTTTCTAGATTCAATAAAGAGGTTAGATTTTTATTTTAATTTTGCTGGAGATCTTTTTTTTTTCATTCATTTATTATCCTCAATAAATAAAATAAATAAATAAAATAAATAAATAAAATTAATAAATCTAGACAATGCAACAAATTAGAGATATTTTAAAAATTTCAGAATTACGCTTTTTCCTTGAAGAATCCAATGTTGATCCAATGGAAGAAGATACAACTGAATATTTCAAAAAATTTGATCCAAATGAAGATATTTTAATTTTTGTCAAATGTACTTTTTAATTATTTTTTCTTTGGTGTTTTAATAATAATAAATTAGCATATAATCCTTCACGTTCTCTTCTTCAATATGAAGGACATTATATATTAAAAAGAACTCAAACTCTATTGGATTTAATAGTGACCATTAATACTCAACTTGGAAGACCTGCTTCACATCCATTAAAGGCATTTCTTTCTTTCTTTTCTTTTTTTTTCTTTTTGAGATCATGACAATCCATTTTAACATTTTTTTTTTCAAAAATAGTTATATGAAGAAGTTCGTCCAACAATGATTGATCCAATTAAACCTGATCAAACCTTCCAAGATCATGAAATTTCTACTGGAGATATTGTTGTTTATCAAGTAAATTTTTATTTTATTCCATTATTAATTTTCCATAATTCATTTCCTTTAAAATTAGGATTTACCAACTGATAAAGGACAAAATGATTTTGAATTCCTAAAAGCACCTCAATATTATGAACATTTACAAAATTCAATTGTAGTAAACTTTAGATCAAGAAATCAACCCAAAGATCCAGATTCACAATTCACACTTCAACTTTCTAAAAAAATGAAATATGATGCTGTTGCAAAGAAAGTGGGTGAAACAATTGGAATAACTCCCGATAAAGTTTGCTTTATTTGATTGATTATTGTTATTATAATTTCAAAAAAAAAAAAAAAAAAAAAAATCAATAAACGAAAGATTTTATTTATATCTCATGGACAATATATTGATGTACCCAAACGAGAGTTTAAATATAATCCTGAAACAACATTGGAAGAAATGCTTCAGCCTGGTCTATACGAACTATGTATTTGAATATTCTTCTTTTGTTCCAAAAAATAGAATTTTTTGAAGAATTAACTCTCTTTTCATTAGTGACTAACATTTTGTATTATGAAAAATTGGAAATTCCAATTACTGAAATGGAAACAAAACAGATATCTTCTGTAACTTGGATAAATAAAATGGGAAAAGAGGTTTGTTTTTTCTTGCTTCCCTTTGTATTTTCTACAAAAATCAAAATCAAAAAAAAAAACAGTTAGAAGAGATAGCCCTAGAATTGGAATGTTCACTGTGCAAAGATATCTATCGAGAACCAAAGACACTTGGATGTCTTCACTCATTTTGTTTGGAATGTTTGGAAACTTATTATGAAAGGACTCATTCAAATGTTGGATTGAAATGTCCTATTTGTAGAACCCCTTTTCAATCTCAATCAGTAGAACAATTATCAAACTTACCAACTGATTCATTTCTTCTAAATACCCTCAATACTTATAACTCTTTGAATAATTCAATTTCTCAACATAATTATCAAAAAGTAATGTGTTCAGATGAAGAAAATGAAGCAACTCATTATTGTTTGGATTGTAAAGAATATTTATGTGAAGTATGCACGTCCGCTCATAAAACAGTGAGATTAACAAAGAATCATCAACTTACTCCAATTGAAGATGTAAAAGATGAAGATCAAATCAATGTAATTACAAATTTAAACTCTCAACTTTATTGTCAAATTCACCAAAAAGAGGAAATCAAATTGTTTTGTAATGATTGTAAAGAAACAATTTGTTCATTGTGTGTCCCTCTACATCCTTCTCACAAAATTTTGTTGGTAACAGATGTAATCGGAAACCAAAAACAATCATTAATTGATCTTATCAATGAAGTTCTTTCTTTATTTCTTTTTCCTCATAAACATTTCATTTCTCGAAAAAATTCAATGAATTAAAAATAAAAGGTGAAACCCAAAGAGAAGGAATTAAGAGAAGGAATAAATAATTGTGAAGAGATGATCAAACAACTTGAAATTAATTCAACAACAACCCAAAGCCAAATCAATCAACTTTTCAATAAAATTAGAGCTAAGTTAGATGAAAAAGAACAAGAATTATTGAATAAATTGGATGAAATTGAAAAACATAAAAAGAAAGAATTGGAAATTCAAAAGGAAGAATTGAAATTTGGAATTGAAAGTATTATTGGATCTTGTAAAATGATTGAGAATTCACTTTCTTTATCAACTTCAAATGATGCAAGATTATTATCAATGAGAAATTTGTATCATTCAAGATTGGATTATTTATCAAGTAACCAATGGAAAGTTGAACCTTGTCATCATCCTTTCATCGAATTTTCAATCTCAGAAAAAGAAGAACAATCAATTTATTCAAGTATTTTAGATATTGGAAGAATAGATTCAAATGAAATTTCACCTGAAAAGTGTTTGGTATTAAGAAATGAAAATGAAGAAATTTATGAAAATGAAGAATTTAAATTTGAGATCCTTAGTTTTTCAAAAGAAGGAGATATTATGAAAAAAGGAGGAAATGCAAATAAATTTAAATTTGAAATTGAAGGTGAATCAAAATCAAAGTATGAATGGAAAATTAAATACTTAAATAACGGAAAATATGAAGTGAAGATGAAATTAAAAGATGAAGGAGTATATTTAATAAGTGTTGAATGTGATGGCAAAAGCATCAAACCTTCTCCTTTCCAAATTCAAGTTTCAAAGAAACAGAGGAACCAAAAATAAGAGGCCCTCAAGAATTGCGAAAATCAGAACCCCTAAGAACTAATATTGTTGATGTCAAAGTTTCAATTAATATGTTGAATGAATGGGAGGAATCAATTTTACAATCAATCAATGCTTCAAATTGAATCTTTATTCAAAAAGAATGATTCAATCATTATAAAAATAAATTCAAATTGTTAATTCGAATTTAAATTGTTGAAAAAAAAAAAACACACACAAATTTGATTGAATCAATTTTACAACTTGAATCTTGAAAAATCAATTCTTTCATAAATAACTCAGTTACTTGCACTTTTTGATTAAATTAATTGTTGTTGATTGTGATCGATTGGGGAATGACGGGGAAGTTGGAGCAGAGGCACTTTGACCAGCTCAAAACAGATGGGTCAAATTTCATTTCTAATTCAACAATCCCTTTCTTATTCAATATTTACTCTGACAATAGATACACTGTTATTGAAAATGTTGTTCCTATTGAGCTAACCAGAATTGCTTTGAGGTCAATTAATGCAGAGTTAGGGAAGGGAATATCTGAGACGGAAGCGAATCTTATTGTAAATGGAATCTGTTTCCCTTCACTAATGGCAAAACCTGTTATTTCAAACTTATTCAACCATTCAAAAGCTATTCAAATTGCAAAACAACTTATTGGAAAGATTCATCCTGTATATGGAGGTCAAATTGCGTATTGATTTTCTTTCTTTCTTTTCGAATGCATTTTAATTTTTTCTTTAATTTTTTTATGAATCACAACTATATCACTCACTAATTCAATAAAATAATATCAATAATGTTAAATCAAGTTTGAGATTTCCTGGATGGGGATGTGCTGATTCACAAAATTTTACAGCAGCTCCTTGGTGGAATAAAAGTTCTTAGTTCCTTCTTTCTTTCGAATGAAATTTATTGGAATATGATTAACATGATAAATTAAAAATCAAAAAGTTTGGCATATTGATGGTCTTCGTGATCCAAATCAACCACTCTTAAAAGTGAAACAGGTATTTGTTTTTTATTGTATTGAATTCTCTTTTTTCTTTTTTTCACTTTTTTGACTTTACAATCAAATTTATAAAGGGTGAGATCAATAATTTTACTTGTTTATTGGGTGTTGTTCTTCAAGATATTCCTGATTCATTTCATGGTAATAATAACAAGGAATCAAATCAAAAAATAAATTAAACCAAAAGATCGAATAAATCGATAAATAGGAAATCTTGTTGTTTATCCAGGAAGTCATATAACACTCGAAAATCATTTAAAAAACAATCCACAAGATCTTGTAAAATTAGAACAAGAAGGAGTAGCTGCTCTTCCAAAATATCTCCCTCTTGCACCAGCAAAACAAGTGACTGCAAAAGCAGGAGATATTGTCATTTGTCACTTTCAATTAGCTCATAGGTTTATTTTCATTTTATTCATTTTCATTTTGCAATCTTTTGAAACTAATACAAAATTTCTTTTGACTTAACTATTATTCAATATTGTAGTGTTTCTCCCAATCTTTCCCCACATATTCGATATATGATTTATTTTCGATTATATGAAGAAAGCCATAAACCAGAGACTTATAGGAAGGAAACAATGACAAATATATGGCTTGATTGGAAAGGAATAGCTAAAGGATATGAAGCTATCTCTCAAGAACAAAATAATCAAGAAAAAAATCGTCAAACTAGTAACTCCGCAAATTTAGTAAGTCAAGTTGAAAAATTACAAATCAGAGAACCGAAAGTTGAAAAAAGATTGACTGAAGAAGAAATTTTTAAATTATCTCGAGTTGCAGAGGAAGCTGATAAAGTTATTTATTTTATTTTATTTTATTTTGACATCTGATCCTTACTGAAATCAATTAAAGATTTATGATCAAGGGAAATGGCCAGTATGTTTAACTATGTACCAAGAGTTGGCGGATAATTATGATGAAGATTGGTTGTATCAATTTAAGACAGCTTTTTGTTATGCCATGACTTATCTCACAGAAAATCGTGAAGTATTTGTTTTTGATTTTTCTTCCAAAGAATTGAATCATTAATTTTTGTTTTTTTTTTAAAAAAAAAAAAAGAAATCAGGAGGTGGAGAAAAATATGCACGTCAATCAATTCATTTAACTCCTGATTTTGTTGGTGGATATTGTGTTTTGGGAAGAATTTTAGTGGCAACAAAGAAATATGTTGAAGTGATAAATAACATGGAGATGATTTTAGAAATGCCATATCCTCCTAAAGAATTTTCTTGGGCAAAAGGTTTTTTTTTTTCAAAATTTTTTTAATTAAAAGGAAAATATTAATAAAAATAAAAATAAAAAATGAATTAAAAGATTTAGTTGTTGATTCATTGAGAACTCTTCAAGAAGCTCTCTTTAATTTGAATCGACTTCAAGAATTACAATCGTTTGTAAATAGGCTTACAACAATTTATCCTGACTTGAAAGATAAATTTAATCAGGTTTTTTCTTTTTTTTAAAAAAAATGAGGATAACACTTTGACATAAATTAAATTTTTAGGTTTTAAGAGAAGGTGAAATGCATGTTCTTTGGTTGAAAGGAACTCAGGTGATGCAAAAAAGACCATTAAATTTTGCAGAAGGACAACCTATCTTTGAAAGATTAGCAGAAATAGATCCTCAATGTTTCTTTTTCTTCTTCTCTTGAATTTGATAAGAATAATTAATTTCAAATCAAAAATAATTTCAAATAGCTTATTGGGCTAATTTGCATTGTGCACTTTGTATTACACATAATCCTTCAGGAGATCTTTCAAAAGGAGAGGTAAATAAGAAAGAAAATGAAGAACGAAAAAGAAGAATGAATCAGCAAATAAAATCAAAATAATAGTTATATGCAAAAAAATCAATTGAATTGGATCCTCTTTGCCTTTGTGGTTACGCAATTCTTGCAAGAAATCTCAAGAAACAAGTAATGATTATCTTTTGTTTCATTGAAAATTTTGTAATTTGTCTTTTTTTTTAATTTGTTCATAAAAGGGAAGAAATGAAGAATGCATTAGTGCTTGTGAGATGATATTAAATTGTAAAAATGATGGACAACATGTCGATTATTTATTAGACGGAATCCGAAGCACAAAAGAAGGTAATTTTTAATGGTTAATTGGAAAGAGTAATAAAAAATAAAATAAATAAATAAAAATAACTTCATTTTCTAATCAAGCTTTTGCTGCACTATACAAAGATGAAGATTTTGATTTTTATGTTGCAAAATTTATTATTCAATTTCCACATTGGAAGGCACAAATTGATGGAGTTAAAAATGCTAATTGTTCTATCATGTAAAACTATAAACTCAAAATTTTTTGTTTGTTTCTTTGTTTTGCTATTTTACATCTCTTCTTTTCCTTCCAATATTTATGATTATTAATTTTGTTGTAATTCTTTATCTGTCTCCCAATCCGTCTCCATTAGTATTCCAATACAAGAAATTCCATCTTTTAATAAAGGTGTTCCTTTAGACCTTGGCATTACATGTCCAACATAACCAATCTCAACTTGTTTTGGATTTTCTTCAATTGTCTCCAAGAAAAAAGATCCTTGAACATCTCCAACTTCAATAGCTTGAAAATAAAAATTGAACCCAAAATAATTTGGTTCTTGATTCTCCAATTCCTCTAATGATGAATTTGTTGAGATTGTAACTACTTTTTGAGAACTATTATGTATTTTATTTATTTGATTTATGTTGTTTCTTTTAAAAAAAAAAAATAGATTGTAGAAAAAAAATTACTGTTGATATTGACGAGCAATCTTTAAAGGGACTGAAGATTTGATTCCAAATTTCACAGAGTAACTATGATTGAACGCAATGATTCCAAGGTGAAGTGTTAAATTTGAATTTGAAGGGAAATGTAAGACATCGAGAGGTAAGTTATCTTGTTTAACATGTCCTTGGTGGTGTTCAATCTCACCCTCTTGGAAGTGAACTCGACCCATTGAATCAATTAATAAACTAACAATTATATAATTAATAATTAATTGTATTTCCACTCAACTTTTCTTTTTTTTCGATTCGCCATTTTCTTTTTTTCCTTTTTTTCGAACCAAAGAAAAGTTATTTTGTTTTATTTCAAAAGAAAAAATATATATATATATAACCAGCATTGATCATTAGTTTGAAATATATAGAATGACCAATTTTTAAAGCATTGGCTTGTTTTTGCTTTTTATCTACATTTTCTTTTCTGTTTTTTGATGAAGAATTTCAAATCCTTTTTTTCTTGTTTTCATCAAAAAACAGAAAAATTCAAAACAAACAAACAAAACCCAAAAAAAAAAAAAATTTTTTTGGTTTTTGGGGATGCGCTTTTGGTTTTCTAAAAAAGAAAAACCATCTCATGCCTGCAAAAACAAATAAAAAAGAAAAATAAAATAAATAAAAGTGAAACAAGACACACAAAAAATAAAAATAAAAACTTGAAATAAGATAAAATAAGATAAATAGAATCCCACAGAATCAAAAAAACCTAATCTGAAGTCCAAAAAATCAAACGATAAAACCAAAAAAGTTTTGAAACATTAAAAAAAAAAAATTAATATATTTTTATAAATGAAAAAAAAAAAAAAAAATTTTTTTTTTCTATTTTTT
>Ga0209960_1004648_pt1 | contig 10291 bp, 8 predicted proteins | sample ThiBiot_500_plan_2_FD_183947 | JGI IMG/M metagenome (GOLD analysis project Ga0209960, IMG submission 183947) | Wastewater bioreactor microbial communities from Cape Town, South Africa - Thiocy_expt_500_plan (SPAdes) | ecosystem: Engineered > Bioreactor > Thiocyanate-remediating >... | reverse complement strand
TAAAAAAAAAAAAAAAAAAAAAAAACAATTTCTAATTGATGAAAAAAGGAAAAACAACAAAAAAAACAGGAGGCAATTAATTAATCCGCCTTATTGGCCGATTTGGTCACCCTTTTTGTCTTTTTGGTTTCAACCTTGTCCCATTTCTTTTGGATTTGCTAAATGATTTTTTTTTTTCTATCATTTTTCCCTTCATTTTGTTTGAAGTTTTTAAGCTTTCTTTCTTTCTTTCTTTCTTTGTTTATTTGATGAATACAAAAAATACAGTAAAAAAAAATCATTCAAAAATGAAATGTAAAATCAAAGAGTGGATTTCATCAAAAGAAAAGAAGAAAAAACAATAAAGAAAGAGAAGAGAAATCAATCACCCATCAATAAATAAATAAATCAATCAAATAAACAAAAATAAAAATAAAGTTATGAAATAGAATGAAATGAATAATGAATAGAGACACTTTTGACAACCGAGTGCACTCCGAACTTTAACAAATGTAGACTTCTTTCATTTTGTTTTTTAAAAAAATTCATTTTTTGTTTGAGAAAAATTAAAAAAAAAATTAATTTTCATTTCCACTAGTTTTGGGATTTCTATGATTGAATATTTTTCATTTCATTAAAAAAAAAAACAAGAATGAATGAAATAAAATAAAAATTAAAAAATAGATTTCCCTCTTTTCAAAATGATCCGTTCCGTTGCTGTTATGTCTCAATGATTTGCAGCTAAAGGGTCATTTGTGTAATCAATAAATAAAAATGGTTCAGTTCATCAAAACAAACAAATAAATAAATAAAATAATTGAAGAATGAAAAAAATGAAAAAAGGATAATATTTTATAATGTCTACATTTGTAAAGGTTCGGGAATTGGAATCTCTTCATTCTTTGTTCTTTGTATTCTTTTCATTAATTTCAGTGAAAATTTTGGCATCAAGTTCTTTTTCATATTCTTCCATATCAAATTCATCTCTAAGTATAATTAAGAATATTCGTATCATTTAAGAAAGAAGAAAGAAAAGAAAATCAGGAAAAAAAAGAAAAAGGAAAAGAACTTTGAAGCAACAAAAGTCCAAGAATCAGCATCTTCATCATAAGTAAAATATTCAGGAGTCCATTCAACACCTTGTTCTTCTCTTTCTTTTCTAAGTTCTCTTTGTGCTTCTTCAATTATTGTTTTTGCATCTGTGGCTGCTACTTGATCTTTATTTAAAATTGCTATCGAAACATCTTTCCAAAGTCTATCATTTTATTTTATTTTATTTTTTTAGATTATTTATCATTTATTTCTTGAATTAATAAAGGATACCTTCTTGATTCAAATTCACCTTGGAATTCTGGTTCAGGAACATTTTTTTTATGAACAGTTGCAGCTGATGCATCAAATAATATTTCTTCTTTCTATTATTTTTGTTATTATTATTAAAATACTCAATAATTTAACATTTGTTTTCTTTTTTATTGATAAAATTAAATGGTCAATATATATATATATATATAAACCTTTGCTTTCGTGGATTGAATAAACATTTGATCTGACCATTTTCCTTGAATTTTGTAGAGTATTTCTCTGGAATTCTTTACTTGTCCAACTAATGCATTATACGTTCCTGTAAAATATCCCTATTTTTCATTTTTCATTTTTTTTTTCATTATTTAATTCTAAACTCATCTCCATTGTTGAGGATATGAAAAGAAATGAAAAATAAAGGAAAAGAAATAAAGGAAAAGAAGAAAAGAAAAGAAAAAAAAGAAAAAGATACTTTGCTTTTGAATTCAATTTCAGCAACCAAATCATTTTTTTCACAAGTGACAGAACATTTATCAGAAACTTCATAAATCATGGTTCCAAATAATATTCCTCTTGCATACATATTGGGTAATGTTATCCGATATTCTTCTTCTTTATCTGTTAATCTTACTCGGAATTCTCCTATTAGACATTTTATTATTTTATTTTATTGAATTTATTGTTTATTTATATTATTTTAATTATTCATTATGCCTTTATTATTGTTATTTTAATATTTTTATTTCAAATTAAATAAAAAAGAAAATTTAAATAAAAAAGAAAATGAATAAAAAAGCAACCTTCAAGGATAGATGCAACACTATTTCCAAGGAATTTCTAATTTTTTTTTAAAAAAAAATTCATTTATTTTATTGATTGTTAATTTAAAAAGGAAAGAAAAAAAGAGAAAAAAAGAAAGAAAAAAAACAGATTTTGGAGCAATATGACCATTAACAATGATATGATGTTTAGGACAAGCAAAAAAGAAAGCAGAAATAGGAGGATGATGAGAAACTTGTTCTGCAATAAAAAATCCTTTGGATCCATCATTAAATTTCCAATTGCATCGAAAGATTTCTCCAAGTACTGGATTATATGGTTTCTTTACTCCCTGTTTTTTTTTTTTAAGTTTTTTAATTTTTTTAATTTTTATTTTTAATTTTTTATTTAGTTTTGATAATATTATTGATTTTAAACAAACAACAGATCAACAATATAATTTCTTTAATTGTGAATTGTTGACTATTGACTTTCAATTTTTTCTTTGAATCTTAATTTTTTGATTTTGTTGAATTTCATTTTCTTTTTTTTTTTGATACTTAAGATCCAATATTGATAATTCAAATCGGATTAGATTGGATTGGATTGGGTTGAAATACAAGTGAATTTTGAAAATGATATCGGTGAAATCAAAAAAAAGAAAATAATAATAAAAAGAAACCTTTGGTCTAATATGCCATCCAGCTAAGAAAAATCGAAGAATCCCAACAAATCTTTCTGTTGGACTTTCTACTTTTGTTGCTCTATTATTATTATTATTATTATTATATTATTACTTGATTTGCTTTGATTTGATTTTTGATAGAAATTAAAATCAAATAAAAAAATCAAATAAATAAAATGAAAAAATAAAAGTAAAATTAGGAAAAAAGTGGGGAAAAATAAAGATACTCTATAATTAACTCAGGATGAGCCATAAAATCAGTGATTCTTTCAAGCATTGATCTTGGTTCAAGAACAAAAGTTGGAAATGTGACTTTATGTAAATCCATTCCATATCTCAATTGTTTTATCATTTCAAGAATAATGCTCTTGGGTTCATCGTCAAGGTCTTCTTGACTTACATCCAAAGCTGTATTTGAAGCTGAAGCTAAATCTGACATTCACTCTCAGTAATAATACTAATATCTATTCACAAAATAAAAAGAAAAAGAAAAGAAAGAAAGGTCATGAAATTAATTAGTTATTGGATTACTCACTTCCTATTCATTTCAATTTCCAAACAACAAAAACTTGCAAAAATCAATAGAAAACTTTAAATTTTCAAATTGGAAGGTTTAAACACAATCATTCAAGTCATTTGTATTTTAAAAATGTTATTACAGGAGATTATCAAAAGATTATCAAAATTTTTAAAAAAATTGGGGTTTCACAATCAATTCAAAAAAAAATTTTTTTTTTTTTTTTTGGAATAAATTTTGCGATAATATTCTCCAATTTAAAACTTCAAAAAGAAGAGCTCATAGAATAGAATTGGGGTTAAGTTGAGTTAATTATTGTTATCATTCATTGAATTGATTATTATTTATTTTGTTATCTTTCATTTTTGATGATTTGAAAAAGTTTTTGAAAAGAGTTTGACTGAGAAACGAGGACTTTTTTTTTTTCTCCTTTCTGTTCAACTTCCTTTTGGGTGAACTTGACTTTCCTTTCCGACTTTTTTTTTTTTAATTTATTTTCTCCACAAACTTTTTTTTTGAAAAAAAATAAAACAACGAAATCAACACAATACATGGATAAAAAGTTTATTCATCGTAAAACAATGACAGTGAAAATATACAGACTGTATGTTTGACTTTTTGTCTTGATAAAAAAAATTGAATTTCCTGATTACTCGGCTGACATTGTCTCCTCCATTAAATTCAAGCCTGACCAAAAGATCTACAAACTCACTCGAAGAAAACTGTCCTTCAGAAGAACCAAGAGTCCATAATTTGAAGGGAACGACAACCCTTTTGCGTTTTTGATAAATTTCTCAAGTTCATCCTATTTTCATCTCTATTTTCGCCATTTTATTCCCAATTATATATATCCATATCCAATTTGTTCGATGATTGCGACCATACAGGGTGTCACTTTTAGTTGACCACACTCATGAACAATGGTAAAGATATCAGGAGTATAAGAGGGCCGTTGAGAGGTCTGAAAGCAAAACCACTTACCTTTCAGAGAAAAGTAAAGACGAAGACACAGAACCAGATGAATCAACGGAGGAGGAAGAGACAAGATCTGCTCAGAAAAAAAGAAGAAGTTCAAAAGGAAAAGCAAAAAGAGGTCCTTTAATGAAGAATCGCATTCAAAGTTAAAGCTATTATTATGAGTTTTCAATCTTTTTTTTTTTTTGCGAAGTTTTCTCTCGATCTCGCCATTTTTTTTCTTTTTTTTTTTTTCTGAAATTTTTTCCCGCCAAAATTAATTATTGGAGCAAGATAAGATAAGATGTGGAGTGATAAATGATGAAGGTAAACAAAGTTTTCAAAACTCATAATGCGTTATGCAACCAACACTTCCAATTCTATTCAATGAAACAATGAAACAATCCATACTTTATAGACATCAGATTCAGAAATTGTGTTGATTTTAGAACATTTTGATGTATTATTGTCCTAATCTCTTTATTTCTTTGTCAATCAAATAATCAATTAAACAATCAATCAAACAATCTTTTTGTTCCCTGATTGATTCATTGATTGATTCTTAAATAGAATGATTAAGTCAATAATAATGAATCATAGGATTAGGTTTACTTTTTTTTTTTCCATATTTTCTAGGTCTACTTGTATTATTTGATTGCATTGAAAGGACAGGATTCAATTCAAAAGGAGGAAAAGAGAAAATGCAAGGAATGGTACATTTTTTTCTTTAAGTTAGTGGTTTTATTAACTTTATTGTTAGCTAATGAACTAATGAGGCAAAATAAATAAATAGTATGAAGGTATGGCATATAGACAACAAGGGAATCGAATTCCTCAAGGTTATGGAGAGTTGATGCCAAATCGAATTCGAAATATTCTATTAGTTGCAAGTTTATATGATTCCTTTACATTTCAAGATCATGGTGGCTTGACTGAGATGTTATTTGAAAAACATAGAGATTTAAATCTAGCATCTTTTCCTGTTCTTGAAAGAGTTTCAACTCCAGAAGAAGCCATTCAAAAACTTGCAAAGGAAAATTTTGATCTTGTTATTGTACTTTTGAGAGTTAGTGGATCAAATATTTTTCCATTCATCAACTATGTAAAAACAATTCCAAACAAAGAGATTCCAATTTTGCTTTTGGCGACTTCAGCAAGTGAATTATCAATGGTGGATTCAAGAGTTGATCAAAATGCTAGAATTAGGTCAGCCATTGATAGTAGTGCTCATATAAATGAGACTTGGAAACCAAATCCAACTGATTTATGGATGTGGCCATTTATTTGGCAAGGAGATGTTAGACTTTTTGTGGCTATGATAAAAATGGTTGAGGATAGATTAAATGTAATTCAAGATATCACAATTGAACCAGAAATTAAAATCATTTTATTAGTTGAAGATAATGTCAAGTTTTATTCATCTTATCTCCCAATGTTATATACTGAACTTGTTAAACAACAACAATCAATTATGGCAGATACCTTAACTCCCATTCAACAATTAAAACGAAGTAAAGCTCGTCCAAAAATTATTTTAGCAAATACATTTGAAGAAGGACGTGGAATTTATCAAAGGTTCAAAGAGAACATTCTTTGTCTTATCTTGGATATGTCATTTCCAAGAGAAGGAAAACATTCTGAATATGCTGGATTAGAATTTGGAAGAATGGTTAGAGCTGAAAATCCTGTCCTTCCAATTATGATCCAAAGTCAAGATAAAGAGAATAAACAACTTGCAAAATCGATTGATGCTCATTTCATTCATAAACTCTCTTCTTCTCTTCTTCATGATTTCCGAGAATTTTTATTTGGAGAACTTGGATTTGGTCCATTTCAATTTAGACTTCCAAATAATGGAAAAGTTCTTGCTACTGCGAATGATATTCGAAGTTTTACTGAAATCCTTGAAACAGGAGGTTTCTCTGATATCACTCACTCATTCATCATGCATCAAAGAATCATTTCTCAACATGGTTAGCTGCAAGAGGAGAATTTGAACTCGCCAAGTTATTAAAAGCAAGAAATTTAAATGAGTTCTTTTCAATCAAAGAAATGGTTGATTATGTCTTGAAACAACTCTATGATCGAAGAAAACAAATTGGAAGAGGAGAAATCATTAACTTTTCACCAGCAACATTTAATCCTTCCCCATATTTATTTACAAGAATTGGAGATGGATCAATTGGAGGGAAAGGAAGAGGTCTTGGTTTTATTAATGCTATCATTGCTCAATTTAATCTCGAAAACAAATTTCCTGAAATCCAAATTGGTGTTCCACCAACCTTAGTTTTAACAACAGATATATTTGATCAATTTATGGAAGATTCAAATCTTTTTGATATCTCCCTCAATAGAAATACTTCAGATGAACTGATGCTTGAAAGTTTTATGAAATTTGGAACATTTAGACAACCAATCATTTCAGATTTGAAAGTATTTCTTCAACGAATTCGATTTCCTTTAGCTGTTCGATCTTCATCACTTTTTGAAGGTTTTTTTTTTCTTTTCATTTAAATTTAATTTAATTTAATTTATATTTATATTTATATTTATATTTATATTTATATTTATATTTATTTATCTCATTTTTCATTTTATTCTGATTCATTTTTTTGACATTAGATACATTCCGTCAACCTTTTGCTGGAGTATATAAAACTCATATTTTATCAAATCAAGGGGATATTGATAAAAGATTAGAAGAGTTATTAAAAGCAATTAAATCAATATTTGCATCAACTTTTTTTCAAGAAGCAAAATCATATGTCGAATCTACATCATATAGAACAGAAGAAATGAAAATGGCTGTTGTTATTCAAGAATTAATTGGAAGAAAACATGATCAATATTATTATCCAGATTCTGCAGGGATTGCTAGAACTATTAATTTTTATCCTTCAAGTAGTGAAAAAGCAGAAGATGGTATTTGTCTCTCAGTTTTAGGATTAGGAGGAACTGTTGTAGATGGAGGATCTTGTGTTCGATTTTCTACCAATCCAAATCAAGTTCATTTTACAGAAAATCAAAAAATTTCAGGAGTTGCAATGAAAAACCTTCAACAAAATTTTGTTGCTCTTGATATGACTAGAAGTTGTTTTGAAAGGGATTTACAAAATCAAAATATTGTTCAACTTGATTTATCAACTGCTGCAAAACATGGAACTCTTTCTCATTGTGGGTCTTTGTTTTATGAAAATTCAAAAACTTTTCAACACCTTCCTTATACTCAATCAAATGGAAATGATCACAAAAAATCACAGCAAGTAAAAATTGACCCATCATTTTTTGATAAAGATGTTCATGGACTCCCTTACTTTTCACCTATTATACCTGGCAAGACTCACACTACAGAAAAACAAGAAATGGTTCAATATCAATCTCAAAGTCTTGAAAAACCATCATCAGTCGTCACTTTCTCAAATCTCTTGAATGATAAAGGCATACCTTTCAGGGAAGTCATTTCATCACTTTTGAAAATAGGATCAGAAGGATTTTCATGTCCAGTTGAAATTGAATATGCATTCACTTTATCAGATAATCCAACTATCCCTCATCGTTTCTCAGTTTTACAAATTCGTCCAATGTCAAATTGGAAAGCACAAAGTCATTTTGGTGTTGATATTCTTCCATCAGAGGACCTTGCAATCTGTACATGTAAAAGTGCACTTGGAAATGGAAAATTAGAGAATATTAAAGATATTATATTTGTTTCAAATTTTGATTCAAATCATGTCAAAGAGATTACAAATGAGATCGAAAGATTCAATCATACAATGTTAACTGAAAAGAGACCCTATATTTTAATTTCTCCAGGTAGATTTGGAACAAAAGATCCAAAAAGAGGTATTCCTTTGAATTGGAAGCAAATGAATGGTGTAACATGTCTTGTTGAAACTGAATTAGATGGAAATGATATCTTACCTTCTGAAGGTTTCTTTTTTTTTTTTTTCTCCTTCATTCTCTTTCTCTTTCTTTCTTTCGATTTCATCTCCCATTAAAACGAATTCATAAATTAATTAATTTAATAGGAACCCATTTCTTTCAAAATATAACATCATTCGGGATTGGATATCTAAATATTTTATCCAAAGATATTGGAAGTATTGATTATCAATGGTTGAATTCACTTGCAAATCAACAGAAAATTAGTCAAGGATTTAATTTTGTCAAAAGAGTCACCTTTGAAAAACCTTTAGAGTGTATGATTGATGGAATATCAAGATGTGCAGTTATTATGAAGCCTGAACATAATTTCAATTCTGTTTTACAAGCAAATGCTTTTATTTCTTTAGAGAAATTGGCTTCAAAACTTTAATTGTTTGTTTGTTTGTTTGTTTTTGTAACTAACTAATGTTTTTCACTTTTTTTTTTTGGAAAAAAAAAAGTGAAAAAAAAAACGAAAATGAAAAAATATATATAATAATAAAATGTTCTAATAACAATTTAGTTCCCAACAAAATTCTATACTTTGAAGTCCAAAACACTAATCTATAAATAGGAAAAGAGAAATGTTAAGTCCCAATAAAAAGAAATTAAAATAAAAAAAGTGGAAAGTGGAAAGTGAAAAGTAAAAATACATTGTGACTTGACATACACACTGCAATTTTATCACCTGTTCTATTCCATCCAATATCAAAAATGCCTCCATCTCCTCGATAAGTTTTCACTAGACTTCCATTTTTTACATTCCAAATATGTAGAGCTTGATCGTATGCACCTGAGGCTAAAAATTTTCCATCTGGTGAAAAAGAGATAGCATATACAGCTTCTGAATGGTTACTAAACGTCCAAATACAAGTTCCTTTATCACTATCCCATAATTTCACACGACAATCAAATGAAGCACTTTTTTTTTTTTTGAAGTAAAAAAGAAAATTCTTTGTTATCCAGAAAAATGAAATGAAATAAAATAAAAATTTTCAAAAATTAAAATTACGTTGCTAATATATTGGATGTTGGACTCCATGATATCGTATATATTTCTTTTTCATGCTCCACAAAATTGAAAACACATTCACTTTGGTCCATTCTCCAGATCTGAAAAATAAATATGTTTTTTTTATCCAAAATATAATATAAAAAAGTAAAGTAAAAAGTAAAAAATAAAATAAAAAAGAAAGAAAGAAACTTTAGCAGTTGAATCATCAGAACAAGATGCTAGTAATGTTCCAGTAGGGTCCCATTTTACAACATTTATTTCATTCTTTAATTATTTTATTTTATTTTATTTTATTTTTTAAAAAAAAGAAATAAACAAATAAAGGGAATTTGGAACAAAAAAGAAATTACATTATGTCCAGAAAATGAACGAATAGGTTTGTCTTCACCAAGTTGACAAACATGAATCATTTTATCAGCCGAACAACTTGCAAATGAGGTATTATCTCTCCAATCTACATCTAAAATTCCTCCTACAAAATGAAAAAGAAAAATTAAAAAATTAAAAATTAAAATTAAAAAAAATTAGCAATGATGAAAACAAAATTTTAAAAAAAAAATTTTTAAAAAATTATTTTTAAAAAAAACCTGTATGAAAATCACAATATTGTTTTAATTCACCAGTTCCATTTTTTATTTCCCAAACAATTACTGATTTATCTAAAGAAGCTGAAAGTAAATATTCTGAATTTTTACTCCATTTGAGAGCAAGAATTGGGCCTTTGTGTTTTGAAAGTATTCCTTTTTCGACTCCTTTTTCATTCCAAATTCGAATTACACCATCAAATGTCCCTGTTGCAAGTAAATTTCCATTTCCCTAATCAATTTTGAATTAATTAATGTGATTTTTTACTTTTTTATTCTTAGTATTTCAAAGAATTTTTTTATTTTTTTTTGAAAATATATGAACAATTAAAGTTTTTTTTTTTTTTTGTTGTTGGAAAAATAAATAAATGAATAAATAGTAAATAAGAATTACATTCCAATCTAAAGTTGTAATATGTTTTTTGACATCATCCCTTGCTGGATGGTTTAAAATTATAGATGTAGTTAGTGGAGAAGAAGAAGGATTTTGTGACTTTAAAGTTGTTGGAATATCCCAAATACGAGCTGTTGAATCTCCAGAACTTTTTTTTTTTTTTTTTTTTTTTAAA
>Ga0209960_1004646_pt1 | contig 10297 bp, 6 predicted proteins | sample ThiBiot_500_plan_2_FD_183947 | JGI IMG/M metagenome (GOLD analysis project Ga0209960, IMG submission 183947) | Wastewater bioreactor microbial communities from Cape Town, South Africa - Thiocy_expt_500_plan (SPAdes) | ecosystem: Engineered > Bioreactor > Thiocyanate-remediating >... | reverse complement strand
GTGCCCCACCACCACTACCACCAATAAAAATTTCGATAGACATTATATAACTACTATCATCTAAAGCAAGAAATGTAGCAGCTATTGCAATTTCATCAACGTTGAGAAAAAGAAGAATAATTCGAGGTGATTTATCTCATTTTGCTGAAGGATAATGGATAGGTATACAGTGGAGTGCAAAAGTCTTTGCCTTCAGTATTTCATTTATTTATAACCCAATGAATGATCAATAAAAAAAACCAAATATATACAATGATAAAGCAATGTTCAATGTACAAAAGTATCATAGTTAATAATTAATTCTTTCTCCTTTTGATTCGATTAAAGCTAAACATCTTGTTTTCATCGAGTTCACCAAATGACTTAGGAGATTTATATCAATATTATTCCATTCTTCGTGTAAAAAAAGTGTTTAATTGTTCGAGATTTTCTGGTTTTCGTTTTTCTATACGACGTTTGATGATTGCCCATAAATTCTCCACCGGATTGACATCGAGACTGTTCGAGGGCCAATCGATAACCTCTGGTGTTTCACGAGACAAAAAATCTTGAACCACTCGACTTTTGTGCTTTGGATCATTGTCCATTTGTAATCTCCATCGCCGACCAAACTGGATTTTCGCATCAGGAATAAGATGATCTTGAAGAATTCGAATGAAGTAGGGACTGCCCATGATATTCCGAAACGAATGATAGCCGATAAGTCCTTTAATACTGATCCCACCCCATACCATAATCTTCTGTCTATTTTTTGGAATTCGTTTAACTTCAGCACTCGGATTCAACGGCCAACGTCGAATTGTATTACGAAACAATTGATAGTACGTTTCATCGGTAAATATTGTTCTACTCCAATCATCATTTTTATGCTTAATTGTCCATTGAACACGTGCATTCTTGTGTTCTTGTGTCAGATTGGAGTACCACGTGGTAAAATACTTGTATAACCTAATCTTTCAAGTTGTCGACAAACTGTCCATACAGACACACTCAAATCTCGTTCATAGAGCAGCTTGTGTGCAAGTTGTTTCGCACTTGATTCATTATTTCGTCGAATCCATTGTCCAAGTGCAATGTTATCAGTACCAGTAATCTTCCGAGGTCGTCCTTGTCGTGGACGGTCTTCAATGGTACCTTGTTCTTTAATCTTCTAAATGTTATAATTCACAGTTCGGATAGAGATCTTCGTCATACGAGATATGGCTGAACGCTTCGTTTTCATTATATTCGAATTTCGTTGTGAACACGTTTTTATTCAAACGAAAGGATGTTTCTAATGAACATCGTTATACACAAATAGACATATATGTGTTCGTATATACGAGAACATTTAAAAAAAACGTTCGAAAAAAATCAAGGGGTATGTTCATTATAAGTTCACTTATATATAAGACAAGGACTTTTGCACTCCACTGTATATCTTATCTGTATGATGTTATGATGATGATAATTAATAATCCAAGGAATCAATCAATCATACAATAACTTATTTATTAATATATTAAATAAACAAATAATAATAATAATAATATACGTGAAGGATGATGAAAAACAATATAGAGACGAAAAAGAAAATGTTCACAAGGACAAAAGTGTTGCTAACTCTGATGGATTCAACTGCTTTAACCTGGTTTTTGCACAGAAAAATAACATTTTACCCATCCTGTATTTTACTAATACATTTATATTATATACGATCGAGAGAGATTTTATTTGTATTGATTATCTTATATCGAGTTTACTGTTCCTCTATATATCACAGAATGTGAACAACTGAAAATTTCAATTTCCTCTCGTTTGTATAGCAAGTTTATTTACACAAAATTCAGTAGATTGTATTACTTGTAAAAAATTGTTTTCTTCAATATTTTTTTTTCTTTAAAAAGTTGAATTGATGAAATGTGAGCATCTTATATTTATTAATAAGAAGCCTTTGTATAGTATATATTTTCTTATTATCGAAACACCTTCAAACTGTATATAATTACTCACTGACCTTGTTTCTTTTCAGTGCAAAATATAATACAATGTGTCGATGAATTAAAATGCAAAAAAAAAACTTATTACAATATGATTTACTGATTTTTTTTCTCATTTTGTTTCTTATGCTACATAGATGGCAACTATACGACATATATAACTTTTCTCGTTCACGTTATCTTTCTAAATAGTTTTAATTTTTTTTCTAGCTTATTCATATGTTTATAGTGATCATTTAAGATATAAAATACAACAGTAGACTTTTCAATTACGCGACGACAATGAGTGCGATAATACAAAATGACCATCATCGAGTATTATTAACTTCATCTGCATGTATACACAATACTCCAGATAGACAATTTTCATTCACAACCAATATCAATAAAATTCCTCGTCAATCTTATTATTGTTCGACAAAAAAGAGGCCATCATCTTCTGTTATCCATGTAACTGTTCGATCATCATCAACAAAACATATTCATTCAATAAAGAAGAAGTCTATGAATCTCAAAAAAACATTATTTCCGGTCAGATTCTTGAAATTTTTGAGTACTTATATTTTCATTTTATTCCAGTAGATGTCAACAATCTCGACTATTCCTTCTCATCAAAATAAATCCAGATGTATACCAACCAAACGGAAAAATAAAGTAGTAGAAATGATTCACATTCCACCAATCGTGAGTTCCTTCGCGACATCTTTAAATAATTCCGAAAAATCAATTGTCACCCAAAGTATCATCAAACCATCAAATAATGAAATAGATACTCTCAATACAACAAAAATTAGTCAATATTATCAATCATCAACTCGGGTAAGGCATACAAATGAAAAAAATCTTCTTTATAATGATAAACTGGAGGAGTATCACTACCGTTATCATCCATGTATGATATTTACTTCATTACTCCATCACCCAGTTGTGTGTATATTATACAGAACACTATTTCATATAGAAAAAAAACATCCTTATTAATCATAAGAAAGAAGAAAAAAGAAAATGAGATAAATCATTTTCACTACTTTTTGCAAAATAGAATAAGGATAACAGACACTCTAAACATCAAACTTGAATGAATATAGGCGGAAACTATATTTATTTTTCTTTTGCTTATATTTGTTTTATTTTTAAATGAATGCAGTCAACTTGTTTATGGTCAAATGGAACAGATCTTAAAAGTTTCTATGACCGAAAGTTGAATAGAAACAAAAAAAAACGGTAATAGTCTCCCACTTTTTTTTATGCTATGAAAATTTTATATTTAGTTATTTCAAACAAATTTGTGGCCGATGTTCATGCATCTCTTTATGTCTATCTCTACTTGCTCTTCTTATTATTGTTGCAACAGTTATACCTCTAATCGTAATATCGAAAACAACAACAACAATTGGAACTACACAAACTACAATAACGACAACAACACAAACTACAACAACAATAACAACAATAACAACAACAACAACAACTACATCAGCAACAACAACAACAAGTAAGACAGTGTTTCTTCTTTTGTTTTTGTCCCATTTATTCATTGATTTCTCTAGTCTTCCTCAGTTTTTGTAGAATGACTGATTTGTCGTCAATGTAGATAAAGAAAGACAACAAATAAACGTCTAAATGGATAGATAGACACATACGTATATCACATTTGAAAGAAAATTCTTATGAGTTCAGTTGGTTCAATCACAAAATCAGAGAACTATTGGACAATGATAATTCATAAAAATTATAATATTAGAACAGACCCACTATGAAATAGTCAGGATTGAGAAAGTAAATTATCATTTTGTAATATGAAAGATACTTTAGCGAAAACTGAAAAAGATATAAGACAAAATATTTCACTACATGAGGAAATATGAACATTTATTCAACTCCTATGACATTAATAGTGACTAGGATAATGTTGAAAAGATACTTATGACAATTTTTATTTTGTAATAGCTCCCTGCAATAGATTTCCGACACAAACAATCTATTCGACTGGTTCGAAACCATATTGTGTAGCAGCAGCTGATATTAGTGGTGATGGATATCCTGACATTATTGCCGCAAACTTTGCTGTAAACAACACCGGTGTTCTCTTCAACATTGGTAATGGAACGTTTGATGCTCAAGTGACATATCCAACTGACTTTAATCCAATCTCTGTAGCAACAGCTGATCTTAATGCGGATAACAAATTGGATATAATTGTCGCGAACACAGGCGCAAACAATGTTGGTGTTCTCCTCAACATAGGCAATGGCACATTTATTCCTCAAGTTACATATTCAACTGGTTCTTTCCCAAGTTTTGCAACCGGAGCCGATGTCAATGGGGATGGTAAATCCGATATTATTGTTGCAAATACAGGTGCAAACAATGTCGGTGTTCTTCGTAACACTGGCAATGGTACATTTGCTGCTCAAGTGACATATTCAACTGGCTCTAATCCTATATCTGTGGTAACAGCTGATGCTAATGGTGATGGCTACCTCGACATTATTGTTGCAAACTTCGGTTCAAACAACGTCGGTGTTCTCATAAATCGAGGTAATGGTACATTTATTGCTCAGGTAATCTATTCAACCGGCTCTTTCCCGTGTTCTGTGACAGCAGGTGATGTCAATGCAGACGGTCATCTTGATATTATTGTTGCAAATCAGGGTGCAAACAATGTTGGTGTTCTCCTCAACATCGGCAATGGCACGTTTGTTACTCAAATGATATATTCAACTGGATCTAGCTCAAGTCCATATTCTGTGGCAGCAGCTGATATTGACGGAGACAGCAAACTCGATATTATTGTCGCGAATTCAGGCATAGACAAAATCGGTGTTCTCATTAACGCTGGTAATGGCACGTTTATTCCTCAAGTGACATATTCAACTGGATCTTTTCCAAATTTTGTGACAGTAGCCGACATCAATGGAGATGGTCGATCTGATATTATTGTCGCAAATCGTAATGGAAATAACGTCGGTGTTTTCTTATCAAATTGTAATTGATATACGACATGAACTTAATTTATGCAGTAACATTAAACAAATAATTATATACTAGTGAAGGAATAATATATCATTTTTAACATTTTGTCGATGGAATTCGGTAACTAGATCTATAAGATATATATTTTTTTTAAATAGACACTAGTTCAAGCAAATGAAGTACTGTTGACTTGTTCCAGACCACACAGAGTATAAGAAAGACATCAATTTTTGGCATTTTGCTTCCGATTAAATTTTTTGAATACATCATGTTAGAGAGCTAATTTTCTAACCAGAGAGAGAACTTAAAAGATACTAGCTCTGGTAGAAAAATGAGCTCTGTATCACTTGTCATATTTTATACATATTTTATACACCAGTTGATAGAGAATCGAACGTTAATTCATACTGTATATGAATTTCTATTCTGTGAAGCAATAATTTAATTATTTTTTTTCTTAAATTTTGTATAATATATATGGGCTAATATAATGTGTTACAAAAGAACAAATTATTTAGAATCAATACGCATAATCAAATATTTTATTAAAGATTAATATATGAAAAATTATAAAGAGAAAGTGAACTGTTAATGAGAGAGACTAAAATAGTTAATTAGTTTGGAAATATAAAACAAAATTGTTCAATAAAAAAAGAAAGAGAAATTGTTTACTATTTATTTGTCTCTTTATCATGGTTGATACAATTCAGCAGTAGCCAGATAGTTACTACTCATATCCCGTCCACCAATAACTAATACTTTTCCATTTGTTAATACAGATGCTGTATGATTTTTTCGAAAATTAGTCATATTTGCAGTGACTGACCACACACCTGTTGATGGATTATATAATTCAGTACTTGACAAAGAACTACTAGTACCCTCTCCACCAGTAACTAACACTTTTCCATTTGTTAATACAGACGCTGTGTGAAGAAGTCGAGCATTATTCATATTTCCAGTGACAATCCACATTCCTGCTAATGAATCATATAACTCAGAACTTGACAAAAAACTATTAACACTATTCTGTCCACCAGTAACTAATAACTTTCCATTTGTTAATAGAGACGCCGTATGATACTTTCGAGGGGTAGTCATACTTGTAGTGACTGACCACGTCCCTGTTGATGGGTTATATAATTCAGCACTTGACAAATAACTATTACCCTGTCCACCAGTAACTAACACTCGTCCGTTTGTTAATACAGATGCTGTATGATAAAATCGAGCATTTGTCATATATCCAGCGGTACTCCATGTTCCCATAGATGGATCATACAACTCAGCACTTGACAAAGAACCACCATTATATCCACCAGTAACTAACACTTTTCCATCTTCTAATACAGATGCTGTATGAAGCTGTCGATTACTGCTCATATTTCTAGTGTTTGTCCACAGTCCTGTTGATGGATCATACAACTCAGCACTTCTCAAAAAGATACTACCACTACCAATTCCACCAGTAACTAACACTTTTCCATTTATTAATACAGACGCTGTGTGAAGACGTCGAGCAAAATTCATATTTCCAGTGACACTCCATCGTCCTGTTGATGGATCATACAACTCAGCGCTTGCCAAAAAAGCACTAACACTATTCTGTCCACCAGCAACTAACACTTTTCCATTTGTTAATACAGATGCTGTATGATAATATCGAGCAGTAGTCATATTTCCAGTATTCGACCATCCTACCGATCAAAATTTATTAGATTCAATTTAGAAAAAAAACTCTCATATTAATTATTGAAATATGCAGTTTTTCATTGAAATCTGTCGAGACATTGTTGAAAAAAAGCAAAACTATTTCTTACATAATTAATACAAACAGTCTCATTTCATGACTCATTTTCCTGACTGAAAGAGTGAACATAAAGAATGAAAATTGTTTATCTATTTATTTGTAAAATGATTCTTTAATGAGGTCGTATAAAATTAGGTAATTACGATTACTCAAAAATAAATTGTAACTAATTCTGCTTCATTTTTCATTTATTCATTATCTCCAAACAAATCTTCCTTTAATTGTCATTCAGTATAATGCTCAATGTGTATTTCTCTGTGTCAGATCAAAGATTCTAGAATATTAACAGCCTGTGAATGTAGGCAAATGAGACAAGGATATAATGACAGAAGTATGAAACTTTAGTTGAAAGAAAAACAGCCGTGCAATTTACATGGATCCTCACTAGTGGTGTACTGTGTGATTGACTTTTTTTTATTATGATCACGATCACGCAGTACACTACTCACTAGTTTATAAAAGTGCACATCTAATTCATAAAAATAAGCTTTTTCTTCTATTTTGTAATACTCATAGTGTGTTTTGAAAGCATACGATAACTCATGAAAATGGAATTGTATATACTATAAAACTAGTTAGATTACACTATGGAAAAGTTGGTCTGACCAAGGTACACTTTTACCAATGAAAAATAAATGACTCATTCTCAACGTTGATACAAGAGAATACAATATGAGAATTGACTCACCGGTAATTGTTGCTGTCGAACTGGGGTTTGTTGTTGTTGTGGCGATTTCTGAAAAAGAAAATCAATGGCAAATAAGTCTGTAAAAAATTTGTGCGACTTTGTATCCAAATTTCAAATAGGAAAGAATTATTTGCCAGTATTTATTGTGATTAATAACACTCGTCTACGCAAAATTTAGTGAATTTTTGTCACTGAAAAATGGGAAAATTGCTTTATAATATATTATACTTATAGTTCGGTATAGACTATGGCTTCAATTAAAACCTAGTTTTTGACGAATTTTTTCTAACCATTGGCCTCATGCAACTGGAAAGACATTTAGAAATGAAGTAGTATCACATATCCAAGAAATCAAGGGGATACCAGAGATGTACAATGATATGCTATATATACCATCGGCATTACTACAGAGTGTTGACTTATTACGTAATAATGATATCTTACACATATCTTGATCTTCTCAAGAAAATGTGATATCTCTGGTAAAAAGGCAGCGTTCCTACTAAAAGATACATCTCTAGCATCCAGATTTGGTAGATATGTGACCGTGTTGTGCAACTTAATTTCTTCATTTCCTATGATTCCTCTCTTCGGTCTCCTTATTATTTTCAGAAAATGTAAGCATTTAAAAGTATCATACTAATAAAAACGAAAAAAAACAATATACTAGAATGTGTTTCGTGATATTAACAAAATTAATATTGGGAACATATCAAATTTTTTTTTCATAAGATATTTTTTAAATATAAATAATAATCTCTGTTAAGCTTAGTAAAATCACTTACTCAGATTTATGCTGTATAAAATAAGTACAATTATAAGTGGAATACATCCTAGAATCATTCCAATAATCGTACACTTAAGACAGAATCTATATTTTTCCTTCCAATATTCCTTCTTTATTTTCTTTGGTTTTTCAATAATCGGCTCTTTTTGATTATTATTAAATGGTTGTATTTCATTATTATTAACCGCCTGTAATTTATCATTACTACTTGATTGAATTTGATTGTTATATACTTGTTGAATTTGATTATTGTTAACCGGTTGGATTTGATTGTTATTCACTGGCTGCATTTGATCATAATTAATTGGTTGTATTTGATTACTATTAACCGGTTGTATTTGATTACTATTAACCGGTTGTATTTGATTATTAATTGGTTGTATTTGATTATTATTAACCGGTTGGATTTGATTATTATTCACTGGCTGCATTTGATTGCTATAAACTTGTTGCATTTGATTATTATTAAATGGTTGTATTGGATTATTAATTGGTTGTATTTGATTATTATTAAATGGTTGTATTGGATTATTAACCGGTTGTATTTGATTGCTATAAACTTGTTGCATTTGATTATTATTAAATGGTTGTATTGGATTATTAACCGGTTGAATTTGATTGTTATTCAGTGGCTGCATTTGATTATAATTAATTGGTTGTATTTGATTATTATTAAATGGTTGTATTTGATTACTATTAACCGGTTGAATTTTATTATTATTCACTGGCTGCATTTGATTGTTATAAACTTGTTGAATTTGATTATTATTAAATGGTTGTATTGGATTATTAATTGGTTGGATTTGATTATTATTAACCGGTTGGATTTGATTGTTATTCACTGGCTGTATTTGATTATAATTAATTGGTTGGATTTGATTACTATTAACTGGTTGTATTGAATTGTTATTAATTGGTTGTATCTTATTATTCACTGGTTGCATTTGATTGTTATAAACTTGTCGTAAAATTGAAACACGAGTCATCTTTGTTTTATTGATAAAGATAAAATAATGCTTCTACTCAAAAAAAGTGTTTGTCTTCAAATGATTCTGCTCGTATGATTTGTGGCAAAATCAAAAAAAAGCATCATATTTAAATATTAATTACATTCGATACTTTTTTTTAACTATATATGTGACGAAAAAAATTGGAATGGTTTCTTTAACTATGGTTTTGTCTGAAATTCTTATAATAAAACGTCTTTTAATAAAGATATAATAATAAATAATGTGTTGAGTATAGTTGAAAATTGATTGAAACTATTGTTCGTTTACACTTTTAGGAGAGAACTCTAAAAAAATAATTGCATCATTTTTAAATATTTGGTTCATATTTGAGTTAGTATAGAGTTAATTTTCTTTTCATCAGTTTGCAATTATTTAGTGTTATTATTCTACAAGTGAGTTATATTTTGAAATAATCAATTGATAAATGAATAATATAGATAAAATATTTATAATTTCGATTGAATGAAAAATAAACAGTATTATTTTTTTCATATATGAGTGTTGGTATTATCTCCACTCACAAAAAATATTTCAGTGCAAAGTCGTAACGTTACATTTGCATCTTAAAAAACAAAAAAAAAGTCGAACTAAAATAATTAAAATTCAGATATTGTATTTATTTTTGCATTCATCATCTAAGAAGACTAACAAACGTGATCTCTTTTCAAAAAAAAAAGTACTGAAAGTATTCCATATAAAAGTATGTCATTATAGTCTATAAATTAGTTCTTCTTTCTTCATTAATACAGAAACTGTTCATTCAAAAATAAAAATAAAACAACGACTCTTTTCATAAATTAATTAAAACAAAGTAATCGATCATTCGATGCCTCTATGTATCAACATTCAGACAGAAATAAATAGATATCGAAAATCTCTCTTTCAATCTGCAAAATGATGCTGCAAATATTTGCTCGAAAACAGGGATGCCAGATCTCCTGAATTAGCCAGGAGTCTCCTGGTTTTGAGATTTTTCTCCTGACTGAAAATCTCCTGATTTCAGGAGCTGATTTTCGATATTTTCTACTCATTTTAATTCTTTTTCCC
>Ga0209960_1004645_pt1 | contig 10300 bp, 16 predicted proteins | sample ThiBiot_500_plan_2_FD_183947 | JGI IMG/M metagenome (GOLD analysis project Ga0209960, IMG submission 183947) | Wastewater bioreactor microbial communities from Cape Town, South Africa - Thiocy_expt_500_plan (SPAdes) | ecosystem: Engineered > Bioreactor > Thiocyanate-remediating >... | reverse complement strand
CTGTTTCATCAATGATTGTTCAAAATTGTTGTAGGTAGTACGGGCAACTATTCAATGTTTTGCGCAGATAATTTGGAGATTGTAACTGCGAGAAATTAAGTTTACCGGCGCTGCTAATCGGCCGACTGGCGCGGTTTCAGGTAGTTCTCTCAAAATTTTAAATGTGCCACTGGTTTGTGTTATAATGAAATATGTGCACTCAAACCAGGCTGAGTAACGCTTTTTTTTTTGTTGGCGTTGATTAAATTTTATTTTGCGCACGATAAACACAATCTTATCAAATGAGGTTCGTATTAACAACGCAAAATAATACCATGCTATGACAATGGCTTATTATTGTTAATTGTGAATTTGCCAATTTCCATCTGGATTTGTTCACCTCATTTTGTGGACCTTGTATTAATTTTTTTATTTAATTTTATAGCGAAGAGGAAGCTATTTTTTCTTGTCGTGCTAGCGTTTTTAAGCACTCGGATGGAAATTGGAAACAAATAGATGGCGGTTCCAGTAGAATCTGGCTAATGAAACATGGGGTTTACGTGGCGTATAGAGTCGTTGGATGCAGAGAAGACAATCAGGAGGTTAATAACTTTATTTCACTTTGTTATTTACGTGTACAGAGGAATAATTTTTTCTGATTCCGGTTGTACGGATGATAGACCTCGATCTAATGCAAATTCAAACGATAATAGAAATTATACAACATAAATATGCACTAACATACACTTTATTAAAAGTTTGTGCTCAACGCATCTGTAGTTGCGGATATCGTTTATCAAAAAGCAACTTCCAAGTTTGTACAATGGAAAGACGAAGAAGCGGTTTATGGCCTTAATTTTAACACGGATGAGGAGGCCGATCAATTTGTAGAAGAATTTCAAGGTGCTATTGATGTTCTGGCTAACCTTCCGGAAGGTAAAATTTCAGATTCACCTTAAGATTTTTCATCTAAATTAACAGCTTTACCTTTTAAAATTTAATCTACGATAGCTCGATCATTTTTGCTTTACCCAACTTCTTGAATTGATTCACACTATAAATAGCCATTGATCAACACTACAAATTTTAAATATTTTATGTGTGGCTTATGCAATTGCAAAAAAATTACTATTTTAGTTTTGGCAATATACCCAATGAGCTTAATTTTCGGTGCGGATTAGCGGTTTAAGGTGACTTGAAAAAAGTTCGCAAAATTAATAATATTATGATAAATAGAAACGCCAAGAGGTGGATCAGACTCTCCATTGTCTAGCCCTAAATTACCCGAGTCACCAAGAGTGGTACAAACCAGACACGCGTCCAATCCTCCGCCTCCACTTAGCAATCCTCCACCACCTTCTTACGTACCACCTCCACTCGGCAGTACGAATCATCGTTACTTCCATTAACAATTCGATTTTAACGCGTATTTAACAGCTCCATTGCCTCCTCCGATTCCTAGCGAGGTTGCTATTCCACCACCAATTGATTCACCCACACTAAGAAAAATAAAGCGAAAGAATTCAGAGAAAGTAGATAAAAAGATTGGTACAATTAAGGACAAGGAAGGAAAAGATAAAACTGATAGTGGAGCTAATTCTCGCGAGATAAAGCGAAAGAACTCGAAAAATTTTGGCGACGCTCAGAAAATCGCTTCTTCCTCGCCAGACTCAAGAGACGCTTTGGAGCGCAGGTCAAAGCCCGATTCTGCCGACGGAATCAAAGTGAAAGATATTAAAGATAAAGACAAAAGAAAAGACAGCGACGAGATTAAGCGAAAGTCTACGCGCGATTCAATTGATAGCGAGGAGAAGATTAAACGATCATCGAAGAACCTAGACAGCGGGGTGTCGAGCGTTAACAACTCTGGGGAAATCGATAAAAGGAAGTTACAACAAAAGAAAGATACCAGCAAAAGAAAGAGTCAGAACTTGTCAGATAGTCCTGCCAACTCCGGCGATTTCACTCAAAATATGTTCACTCAGCCCGCATTGTTAAAGATGCCCGCTCTTGGTGAAGGAGATTCACTCCGCTCAAAGCAAGCCAAGGAAATGCTTTCGACGGAGATCAGCTTTGTAGCTAGCTTGGACAAACTTTACGAGGTAATATTCAATAGACAGACACTACTCAGTATGACAATTATTAATAAATATTTAGAAATGGATCGAGCCCATGGAAAACAAAAAGATGATCTCCGAAGAAGACAGCCGAACTTTGTTCGCCAACATAGGTTCTATCAGAATCTTCAACAGAAACTTGCTTGAAAACTTGCAACAGCGTATGCAAGAGTGGGATGATACGAAGACTATCATTGGTGATATTTTTGTGCAATTGGGTCCTTTCTTGAAGACCTACAAAACATACTGCGATAACTACGATAAGGCTATTGCAGTTTATGAACGAATTCGCGCAAAGAAGAGTCTTGCTAGTTTCTTCAAGGGCGCTGAGGCGGCTTGCGGTGGTTTCACATTGCCTTTCTTCTTGATTATGCCTGTGCAACGTATTCCACGATATATGCTTTTGCTTCGAGTACGCAACCTTTATTTTAATTTGATACCTTTCTAACACTTGATAAGGAACTTGTGAATAAGACACCTAAAGAACACCCTGACTACGCCAACTTACACAAAGCCTTGACGATGGTGGCTGAAATCGCTGAAATTGTTAACAAGAGTGTACGCGAGGCTGAGCGAGTCAGGATGTTGGAGAACCTTATCAAGAAGAACTTTGGTGGTATCGAGGTACATACTATAATTGTTTTTGCGTCTTTGCGCTAACAATCATTCTCATAGGCATTGATGGCGCCACATCGACAATTACTGTTAGAAGGTGATTTGGTATCTAACGTCAAGTCCGTTAAGAAGGATTGTGATTACGTTCTTTTGTTCAACGATTTGATTGCCTTTGTCGGCGAGAACAAGAGTCAGAAAGTTATCGAGTCGACCATTAAATTTGACATTGCCTGGGTGAAGGACTCCAGTGAAGTTTCACCCAGTAAGTCTTTCATACTAGTGCAAATGAATGACCATCTTACTAATGATTAATTATCCTTTCAGCTTCATTCGAAGTTCTCACACCGGAATATTCTATTGTTTTGACAGCTGCTGACGTTGACAGTAAAAAGATGTGGTTCGAAGAGGTTGACAAGGCCATTAAGGATTTCCTGCTCACAACCAAGCGCAATCAAAAAGATAACTGGTTGAAAGAAGATGACCCAGAGACTCGTATCACCAAGTTCACGTTCACTGAAGGAAGTTCTTACGAAGGAGAGTGGAAGGGCTCCAAAATGTGCGGCAAAGGTGTTTACAAGTCAAAGAACGGCAGCGTGTTTGACGGCTTGTTCGACAAGGGAATTATGTTCGGTCACGGTGTTGCCAAATACGCGTAAGTGTTAGCTAATTTCGTATATTATCGTTGGACTCACTCGTGTTTTAGCGGAGGCGAAGAATATGACGGTGAATGGCGATTTGATGTACCTCATGGCAAGGGCAAGTTAGTCACCAAGAACGGAGTCTACGACGGCGAGTGGGAGACTGGCCGAAAATCTGGTCAAGGTACCATGACTTGGGAGAACGGTGACGTCTATGTTGGCTCTTGGCAAAATGATGTTGTGCACGGCAAGGGCAAACTCACCTTTGCGGATGGATCGTTCTACGAGGGCGAGTTTAAAGAGGGCAAGCGACACGGTACCGGCACTTTTTTGTCTTGTGCTGGTAGCAAGTAAGTCGTGCATCGAGTTTTTAGTTCGTGAACACGTGCTAATGACAACTGTTAACAGATACGAAGGTGCGTGGGTGGATGATAAGCGTAACGGCAAGGGCAAGTTGACACTGCTCGGCAGTGAAGTCTACGAGGGAGATTTCACCGAAAACAAAAAGAACGGTGACGGGTATGTAGTTGGTTGTCCTTGCAAGGTAATTTCACCAGTGCTTAACTTGTTGTAGTGTGTGGATCAGCGCCACTGGCAAAGAAAAGTACGACGGAGAATGGCGCGACGACGCTCGTCACGGCAAAGGCACGCTGACTGGTACTGCTGGCTACTCGTATGTTGGTAACTGGAAAGAGAACAAGGTGAGAATTTCAGTGTGCGTAACGTTACCAAAATTAACTTTTTACCCTTTTTTAGAAATATGGTCAAGGCAAAGAAGTATTGCCAGACGGTTCATCGTACGAAGGAACTTGGGCGGCCAACCAATACGAAGGTAGCGGACTTTGGATCGGCGCTGAAGGTCAAAAGTACGAAGGGAATTTCCATCAGGGCAAGGTACGTAGAGCTGTTGTTTGCAACGTGTCAGATCTAACGCGCTCCGCAGAAATTCGGCAAAGGAGTTTTTGTCGATGTAGATGGCTCGCGCTACGAGGGCGACTACTTGCACGATAGAAAAGAAGGCAAAGGCAAGGTCGTTTATAAGAATGGCTGTTGGTACCAAGGTGACTGGCTGTCGGATCAATTCCACGGCCAAGGTACCATGGTTTGGAGCGATGGTACAAAATACACTGGTGACTGGCAGAACGGCATGCGACATGGTAATGGCAAATATGAAACTGCTTTAGGATTCTTTGAAGGAGAATGGAAGAATGATGTGGTAAGAAAGGAGATATTAAAAAAAGGAATTCAACGAACGGATAAGCTGATCAGATTTTTTTAAAAACCAGCGGGACGGAAACGGTGTTTTCAAGGGCAAAGACAATGCTGTATATGAAGGCGAATGGAAAGAGAATAGAAAGAACGGCAAAGCTAAGCACACCGATGCAACCGGAAATGTTACGCAACAGATGTGGCGAGATGGCATTATGAAAACGCCCGGAATTAAGTACTTTGCCCCTGAATTACCTGATACATTCAAATTACTGTAATCTAACTATGAATTTTTTAATCTAATTGGTTGATCTTTTTTTTACGAAGATGCTACTAAATAAACTTGTATAATGTATAGTTTAAACTCAATTACTCCCTCGCTAAGTTTAACGATTTAACTGACTGTCAAACTGTCTACGGCAAAAAACTTCCATTGTTCTCAAAGTAAATAACAATGAAGCACTCGTCACTTTTTATTGGGGATAAGCTCCCCGTTGAAGTTGTAGAACAGATTTTTATTTGTATCAATGCGCAGTCCGAATTTTTTCGGTATGGAATCGATTACTCTATTTGTTATTGATTGATTGACTGTAAAATAATGGAATTTAAAATATTAACTCTAGAATAGGGCTCGATCTGTATCTCAAACTTGGTTTGCTGTAGCGGATGCATTAATTAAGCGCAAAAAGCTTCCTTTGGTAAATATTTATTTAATTTAATTTAATTCTTCTAAATTTTTATTATAAATGGCAGAGGACGTTCGAGGAGCGTGTCCGATTTGCGGAATTCAAATTTTTAGCGAGTTATCGACACTTGCTTGACGAGTCACCAGTAGCAAAGGACACCAAAAAAACTAATAACAAGAAAAAGCATAAAATAAAACTACTTAAGAAAAAAGAAAAAAAATCGAAAAAAGAAAATAAAATCCAATCTCCAGAAGCTCAAGAGCCTGCACCACAACCAGGATACGTTAGAAATGATGCAATTTGGCTGAAAAAAAGGTTTGAGTTAGTTTTACTGTCTCTGCCAACCCCTGCGGAGTATTACAGCTTTGAAAAAGAGATTTATATTGTGCGCATTTGGTTATTTGCAGAAGAAGAGGAATTTATTCGAAAATTTATTGTGTCTTCTTTTACAAGTACGTAACATGTACCAACACAATTAACGATTAATGATATTTGGGTAAGGTTCAGGTATGCGCCGTATTCCATTTATTGGAGGCTATTTCTCAATAATTGGAGCACCCAAATTCTTCACACAATTAGAGAATGATTTACGAGCCATACTGTATCCACACAGACACTCTAACTTTGATGTAATTATTGACTTCCTTGATATATGACAAGTATAATTTATTTAATAATTTTCAGATTGTTGACAATCATGAAGAAGGGCAGCACATAAATATCAATATTATGGAAATGACACGAGATGTAGTGACGGCAGCAACAAAGTTATTCAAGCTGTTACCAAGGTAAACTCTATGATGCAAATTCACCTTCAACACTAACTAAAAATATAGTAAAATTGTGCATGTATTAAAAATGCTCTATCATTCCTCTGTTATCTCAACACTGCCTATTATGGCAATTTTCTTCCAACGATTTATAATCCCAGGTGTAATACGTATGTTTGATCCAACGGTAAGTCATACTTGACTTATTTGGAGTGTTTATTAAATGTTAATTTTAGAAACAAAAACAAAAGAAAGTATTACCAAGCGTGTACAACAAAAAGCAGCTTAATACTATGGCTTTATTAATTCAAGGCAGCTTGGCTGGATCTAGAATGATACAATCTTATAGGGAAAGTGTTCAGCTAGCAGAAGAGGTGAAAAATATCATTGTGCCTGCATTTGAAGAGCTGATGGTATATTCTAAATTCAATCAAAATATTGGTAATTAATTGTTTGATGATAGGAGACTGAAATCGACATGAATGAAGTTTGCAATAATATTGATGAAAGTGGCCAACATGTTTTATTCACTCTCCGCATTGCGCCAGAAATTCTAAATTAGGAAAAAAAGTGTTTGGTAATCACAAATAGTTTAACAGCAAAAAATTTTCATGATATCTAATTCCTCCGTGGAGTTGCCCGTAAGAAACTTGGTGTTGTAACTGGCCCTGGATAAGATTTGATGTGCAAGTATAAACTGCCACATGAAATAAAAAAATTATAATACAAAGTATTTCTGACTCACATAACAAATATTGTCATTTTAATTTTACAATAAATAACTCCTTCATTATTTAACATTCGGTTGTTTCTTATTATTTGAATTGTCATTATTCTGAGAATTATTATTGTTATTATTTTTAATTTTTAATTTTTCAAATCCGCTGCCAATCTTCTTAAAAAACGAAGTTGATTGTTCTTTAAACTCCTCAAATCCATCTTTAATTTTTACTTTTGTTTCTTGGCCCCAATCATCAACTTTGTGTACAATCTCGCCCAGCGCTTCTAACGCTCTGTTTCCGCCTTCCGATTCCGAGTCCGAGTCATTATCTGAATCGTAGTCTTCGCCTTTAATTTTCGCTGCTAATCTCCGCGCTAATAGTTTGGCCCATCGTAACTTCACTTTCGTGCCGTACTGAGAACATCGGGATGTGTCGTAATGACCCGGCTAAAAAAATCAAAGTAAATAAAAGCCTTAAAATTCAACTCTTTTACGATGAAGTTCGCATTCACAGAAATAGATATGTGGATTAATTTTACTATAATTGATAGACCCAATATAAATTCAAACGTTAAAAGAAGATATTATAGCAGATCTGCATTGGTAATTTTTTTTTTTTGCAACAAAGTGTCCATGTATTTCCATACATGCAAATAAATTAATTAAAAAAGACAATTATTTTACCTCGTATTGTTTCATGCACTGCCAACAAAACTCAAACGAACATCGCTCGCAGGTCATGTGATTGCAGCCGCCGTCTTTTTGAATAACAGCTTTGCAATTAGGACACAATTTCGTGTAAAACCTTTGCCACAGTGCCACGCGCACATCCGTCTTTGAGTGAGACATTTTCCATTTTTTGAACTGCTCGCAGGTTTTGCCAGGATGATACTGCAAAAATAAAATTAATAATTTTTGTAGAGTAAAAATAATTAACAATTATATTGACGTACCTCATCACTACAATCGAAGCAGAACTCATAATTACATTGATTACAAACAATTTTTGGATTGTTTTCGTGTTGTCGGTCCATGGCGTTACCACATCCGACCGGATTTGGACACCTGCCAAATAATGTCATTATCACGTAATTGCTTTAATTTCATTTAGGTACTTACCACCTCATATTTGGGTTTTTATTAATTGTGTTGTTTCGTGCAAAATCGATGTATTTCACGAAGACTGGTTTCGGCAGGATAAATTTCAACTAAAAGAATTACGAAATTTTAGCAATACTTACAAAAACAAATATAACTTATTACTGATATCAATTATATAACTTCTTACATCATCATATGTGCACATGTTATCGCAAGTCGGATCCGGACATTTTATGTCAGTTTTCCCGCCGTTAATATTCTGTGTGTAATAATCCTGTAGACACTGCAAATGCATATTATATTAATATATGGTGTATTATATATATTTATGCCAACGCAAATATAATTACTTACGCTGCCACAGTATTTGTGTTTACAATTTTCGAATACGTAACCTGATCCAATGATAACTTCATCCATGCAAATAGGACACTCAAAGGGCCTCTTATTCACAGGGTCATAGTGTTCAATATATACTCGTTGATGCATCTATAAACGTAACATGAGATCAGTTCTGATGGGTTTATTGGTCGCTCAAATATTTTTGCCGTCAAATGCTTAAATATCACTTTAATAAATGTTAAATATCACTTTAATAAATGTTATTATATAACGTAAACACAATTTTAACTTTAACGATTGAATTTGTTTTCGATCCCAAACTGAATCCAAAATCCGTTTTACAAGAGGGTGGTAATTGATTATTAAGTCAATAAATGTACTTTCATGTAGTATACTTATAAACTTACATATTCAGCATCGATATCATCGGGCGGCAAACAGCTGCTTACGTGTTGCTCAATCTCAGCACTGCCAAATAATTCCCCGCACATTGGACACTGCGCAATATCCGCGCCTTTAATATTTTGTTATCGCTATGTTTAAGGGTGTATATAATATATTTGCGAGATTACCTAGTGATTGAGATTGGATCAATTGCTGTTCTGTTAAGAAACGTATCTGATCGTCGCTTAATTGATTAAGATTTAGATTCTGAAATGCTAAATCATCGTTCAATATGCGACTAAAATCATAGTGAAGAGATTGCTGAGGTTGTTGAGGCTGCAAGAACGGATTTGTTGGAGAAATTGGGATTTGGTGTTTTTGTTGATAATCTCTCAAATTTTCTTCTTCTTCTAATTTTTTAGCAAATAACATGTCTTGTTCTATAGTTACGGTTATTAATTAATTTTTTGAAATTATTTTTGCTAAGTTTTTGAAATTCTACAAAAAGCTACGCAGCTTGATGGTACCGATTTTATAAATATTTAATACCTTCTCTAGCTAAATCTTCATTAGATTTTCCATAATGCTCCTCTTCTTCTTGAATTTTTAAAGCGAGTTCGAAATCTAATTCTTCTTGTGACTTTAGCGCACTCATGTTTAGTTTTTTTATTTTGCTATTGTGGGTGATAGTTAGAAATACGGGTATAGTGATTGCTGATTGAGGCTCACGTGTGCGCGTCCAAAAAATGGTCTCGCCAAAAACTGGAGAGAAGTCCACCCACACGCAGTGACCATTTCAACCAACAACTAGTAATATACGCATTCAAATTTGTAAATTTTGTTATTTAAAAGGGTTCAATTATTATTGAAGCCAATATTGCAAAAAAATTTTTTAAAAGATCCGTTTTATTGCGCTAAAAGTGTTGCCGCAGTTTGTAACTACCATTAGAAGTGCGTAAACTGTCCAAGGGAAGCTTTTCTTGCAAGTTCTCAAGTGCTGGAGCTGAGAATAGGCAATGTTTTATGCACAACTCTTTGAGCGACTTCATCAAAGTGAGGTAATGCAGAGATTTGTCTGTGAGTCTAACGCAATTGGTCAAATCCAAGTGTTCCAAGTGTGGGCAATGTTTTACAAGGTGTTTGATGGTGACATCTGTCACAAAGCAACTTTCAAGCGAGAGTGTTCGTAAAAATGGAAGGTGCGGAAATATTTCAACGAAACAATCGTCATCCAGTGATTGACAAAAGTTGAGCTGCAAATGTGACAGTAAATGTAGCCGTGAGACATACTTCTTAAAGTGAATCGGATCCAGAGGGACGTAACTCAGATCCAAACTAGTCAAATTCGTCAAAGAGTTTCTTAAAGTTACGAAACACTCGCCAGTGATGCTGGAACAGCCACCTAAACTTAACGCTTGTAACGACGTATTATTCGCCGGCAAAGCGGCCAATGATTTGTCAGTCAAACCGAGGCAAGCACGAATGACCAATCGCGTAGCGTTGTTTAAGTTGGATAAAATGGGTGTAAAGCTCACATCCGTAGCGTTCATGCCTAAATATGGATTAGATTGTTGGTTTTTTTAAAAGTCTACCTTTTAGCGTCAAGACATTTAATTTTGAAACCATTTTCGATAATCTTGCCAAACTGTCGGAGATTTGTTTCATCGTTCCTAGAAAATGAAATTTGATGTTAATACCAGAGGAAGATTGTAAAAAATGTTTGTCCTACACGACTGTA
>Ga0209960_1004644_pt1 | contig 10300 bp, 8 predicted proteins | sample ThiBiot_500_plan_2_FD_183947 | JGI IMG/M metagenome (GOLD analysis project Ga0209960, IMG submission 183947) | Wastewater bioreactor microbial communities from Cape Town, South Africa - Thiocy_expt_500_plan (SPAdes) | ecosystem: Engineered > Bioreactor > Thiocyanate-remediating >... | reverse complement strand
ATAATTGTCACATGTTGCGGATAATCCATCGCTCATCTCTAATTAGCAGGTTATTGATTAATAAGGCTTAATTATTCTGCGTCCAATGATAATAGCTCCTGTCCCTCATTAACTTGTGAACCGACATTAAAAAATATTTCCTTCAGTATGCCATTATGGGGTGCATGAATCGTGTGTTCCATCTTCATTGCCTCAAGAATGATCAAACGCTCACCGGCTTTGATTAAATCACCTTTATTTTTTAGTATAGCAACAACAGTCGCCGGCATGGGGGCTGTTAATTCATTTTTAGTTGCGTTATCTCGTGTATGGCCCCAGAAATAACGTTCAATAATCCAGGTTCCACAGGTACTGAAAATAAGAATTGTTTCTTGCTTTTTTTCTATGATGGCCTGATATTGTTGATTTTGGTATTCAATCATAACCTGATTAGGTGTGCCATGGGTTCGCAAGTGCAGATTTTTGTCACCGAGTGTCAGTATAAAGGACTCATGATTTTCTGGTGAAATTTTTAATTCGACTACTTCCTCATGCTGTTGGTAACGTACCCACCATGAGGAGGGTTGAATGAGTTGCCAACTAAAGGCATCAAGATATAGAGGGTCATGAGTTATTTTTTGCTGCGCATCCAGAAAATCAACAGCTGCGGCAAAAAGGTAGCCTAGAGTTGGATCAGGTTCTGAACGTGTTAATGTTTCTTCTGTTAGAAAACTGGTACTCAGTTGTCCTTGTTGGAATTTAGTATGGGTAATAATGGACTTAAGAAAGGGAATATTGGTCTTAACCCCGGTTATATAGTAATTATCCAAGGCCTGCAGAAGTTTCTGAGTTGCCTCTGCGCGAGATTGTCCCCAGACGATTAATTTAGCAATCATTGGATCATAATAGCGTGTAATCATGGAGCCTTGAATGATTCCTGTGTCAATACGCACGCCCTCACCCCGGGGTTCGTGTAGATAATCAATTCTGCCGATTGAGGGCATAAAATTATGTTCGGGATCTTCGGCATAGATGCGGCATTCAAGGGCATGACCCTGTGCTTTTATATCTTCTTGTCTTAGTGGTAAGGGCTCATTCGCGGCAATGTGTAATTGCCACGCAACCAAATCCAGGCCACTAATCATTTCGGTAACGGGGTGTTCAACCTGAAGTCGTGTATTCATTTCCATAAAGTAAAATTTCTCTCCGTCAACCAGAAATTCTACGGTACCTGCGCCACGATATTGGATGGAACGGGCTACATCACAAGCAGCCTGGGCTAATTGTTTACGAAGGGTAGTGGATAAACCAGGTGCGGGAGCTTCTTCAATAATTTTTTGGTGCCGTCGTTGTATGGAGCAGTCGCGTTCAAAAATGTGTACGACGTTACCGAAGTTGTCCGCCAAAATTTGCACTTCAACGTGTCGCGGATTGGTAACTAACTTCTCCAAAATCACGGTATCATCGCCAAAGCTTGATAATGCTTCACGCTGCGCACCTGCTAATTCAGCAGAAAACTCTTCCGGTGCATAGACCGCACGCATGCCTTTACCGCCACCGCCGTTCGCAGCTTTTATAAGAACTGGAAATCCAATTTGTTGTGCTTCATGCAAAAGAGTATCTTCGTCCTGATTGCTGCCGTGATATCCCGGAGTAAGTGGTACCTGGGTATTTTCCAGAAGTTTTTTTGCTAATTGCTTTGAGGCCATTGCCTCCATTGCGGTAACGGAGGGACCTATAAAAACGATTCCATGCTGTTCGCAGGCGCGAGCAAATTCAGGGTTTTCCGAGAGAAAACCATACCCTGGATGAATTGCCTGAGCACCACTGGCTTTGGCCGCAGCGATAATATTGGCTATTGATAAATAGCTTTCACGAGCAGTCGCCTCACCAATCAAGTATGCACTATCAGCGAGCTGTACATGTAAGCAGTTTTTATCGGCGGTAGAATATACGGCAATAGTATGAATACCCATAGCGCGCGCAGTCTTAATGATTCTACAGGCGATTTCACCACGATTAGCAATCAGGATTTTTTTAAACATGTAAACCTCTAGTTCCAATTAGGTGATTTTTTACTCAAAAAAGCATTCAAACCCTGTTGTCCTTCAGCTGAACCCCGTTTTCTTGCGATTAATGCAGCAGTATGGACAACTAAATCATAATTAAGCGGTTGCTTACTCACCTCATCTACTAATGCTTTGGCGTCGAGAACGGCATTTGGTGCATTATTTGTAATTGAGCGTGCGTAATTAAGCGCTACTTCTGCTAGGTTCTCTTCGGGAATGCATTGATGAACTAAGCCATATTCAAAGGCTTGGGTGGCAGAAAAAACTTCTGCACTCATAAATAGAGCTTTAGTTCGGCGTTCACCAATTGCCTTGATCACATAGGGGCTTATCACCGCGGGTATTAAACCAATTTTCACTTCAGAGAAGCAAAAACGCGCATTATTAGCGGCTAAGGTAATATCACATGCAGCAGCAAGTCCTGCGCCGCCTCCAAAAGCTGAGCCTTGTACCACGGCCAAAGTAGGTTTTGGGCTGGTATGCAGGGTATACATTAATTTCCCTAAAATTAAGGCGTCCTGGATGTTTTCCTCTTCAGTAAAACGTGCCATATCCTGCATCCAGCCTAAATCAGCACCTGCACAAAAATGTTTACCATTTGCACGTAACATTAGTAGCCGCACATTATTCATGGCCATCGCTTCGTCAATGTAGTGCTGCATTTCTTGTAGCAGTTGATTATCAAAAGCATTGGATTTATGCACACGGTTTAACGTGAGTAGGGCAATCTGATGGTTTATTTCAAATTGAATATCCATATCTATCTATTCCTTACATGCGAAATACGCCAAAATGGGTCGACTCTATAGGGACATTCAGTGCTGCAGATAAACCTAAGCCTAAAACTTTGCGCGTATCCACGGGCGCAATGACGCCATCATCCCAAAGACGGGCGCTTGCATAATAGGGATTACCCTGAATTTCATATTGTTGTCGTAAATTGTGTTTAAATGCTTCTTCTTCGGCTGCAGGCCACTGGACACCTGATTTCTCAAGTTTTTCTCGATTAACTTGAGCTAATACATTGGCAGCTTGCTCACCACCCATAACGGATATGCGCGCATTGGGCCAGGACCAAATAAAGCGGGGTGCGTAAGCTCTGCCACACATGGCATAATTACCCGCACCAAAACTGCCGCCGACAATGACCGTAAATTTGGGTACGTTTGCATTGGCCACCGCCGTAACCATCTTGGCGCCATGCTTTGCTATTCCCGAGGCTTCGTATTTGGAACCAACCATAAAGCCTGTTATATTTTGTAAAAAAATAAGTGGGATTTTACGCTGACAGCAGAGCTCAATAAAGTGACTTCCTTTTTGGGCGCTTTCGCCAAAGAGGATGCCATTATTGGCAACAATACCTATTGGGTAACCATAAAGATGAGCAAAGCCACAGACTAAAGTAGTACCAAATAAGGCTTTAAATTCATCAAATTCTGATGCATCCACCAAGCGCGCAATAATTTCGCGAATGTCAAAGGGTTTACGTGGATCCACTGGAATAATGCCGTTTAATTCCTCAATGGCATAGAGAGGTTCGCGACTTTGAATACGATTGAGTGCTTGTGGCTTATGGCGATTTAAATTTTTTATCGTTTGTCGCGCCATATATAAGGCATGCGCATCATTTTCGGCATAATAATCAGCGACCCCGGAATGGCGACAATGTACCTCTGCACCGCCGAGCTCCTCTGCACTGATGATTTCTCCCGTCGCAGCTTTAACTAGTGGTGGTCCACCAAGAAAGATTGTGGCCTGGTTTTTAACCATAATCGATTCATCTGCCATTGCCGGTACATAAGCACCACCAGCAGTACAAGATCCCATTACTACCGCGATTTGGGGGATATTTTGTGCAGACATTTGCGCCTGGTTATAAAAAATACGGCCAAAATGATCGCGGTCAGGAAATACTTCGTCTTGCAAAGGTAAAAATGCGCCACCTGAATCGACAAGATAAATACAGGGTAGGTGATTTGTCTGTGCAATTTCTTGCGCGCGCAGATGCTTTTTAACCGTCAAGGGATAATAAGTTCCGCCCTTAACGGTTGCATCGTTGATTACAATCATACATTCAATACCGGCAATGCGGCCAATACCTGTAATTATGCCTGCAGCCGGAACTTTATCTTCGTAGACTTCATAAGCTGCAAGCGGTGAAAGCTCTAAAAAAGAACTGCCTGGATCAAGCAATTGCTCAAGACGCTCCCGTGGCAAGAGTTTTCCGTGCTTTAAATGACGAGCACGCGCTTTTTCATCGCCTCCTTGAAGAATATCCTGAAGATGGCTATGCAATTTGTTCACTAAATTACCCATATACTCTTGGTTCTCTTTAAAGTCAGAGGTAACAGGATTAATTTGGCTGCAGAGTTGTACCATCGAAAAGTCCTTATCGTACTAAAATGTCACTAAAAACAATGACGGTCCATAATACCCAGGTAATTGCAATAAAATGCGGCATATCTTTACCTTTAATCACCCGGTAAATTAATGCAGGAATTGCGGTAAGAATAATTGGTAGAATTACCAGTACCAGAATTTTCCGGATGACAAGTCCCCATCCTGTTCTACTGAATATCGGGCTCAGTTTCAGATTAATGTAGGTAAAAAACATATCGATATACACCACTAATAAGTGGGCATATTTGGCGAAAACCACCACTAGGATACTCAGTAATAAATAAATTAAGCTCTGTCGTAGCATGTACATCCTTTATCGTTATTATTATGCGATGCATTGTGCCTTATTCTGTGCGCTAACTCCAGATATGAGCGCAAGAATAAGGCACGGACAGCTTGAATTTATACTAGTTCAATGGCCATGGCTGTTGCTTCGCCGCCACCGATACAAAGCGAAGCAATACCGCGTTTTTTACCATGATTTTTTAGTGCATGAATTAAGGTAACTAGGATACGTGCACCAGAAGCCCCGATGGGGTGACCCAAAGCACAAGCACCGCCATGAACATTGACTTGCTCAGGATTTAACTCTAGTTGAGAAATAGCCGCCATTGCGACTACAGCAAAGGCCTCATTAATTTCGTAAAGGTCGACATCCTCTTGAGTCCAACCAGCCTTACTCATCACTTTACGCATTGCATCAATTGGCGCCGTAGTAAACCATTCGGGAGCTTGTGCATGGCTTGCATGAGCAACAATACGCGCTAAGGGTTTAATTCCTCTTTTTTGAGCTTGCTCCGCGCTCATGATGATTAAACTTGCAGCGCCATCGGATATGGAGCTGGAGTTTGCCGCAGTAACGGTTCCATCTGCTTTGAATGCCGGTTTTAATTGACTAATTTTACTGAGCTTAGAGGCATCGGGGCCTTCATCAGTATCAATGGTCATCTCGCCTTTACGTGAAGCGATGGTCACCGGTGTAATTTCTTCCTTAAACAAACCCGTTTCAATAGCTTTCAGAGCTTTAGTCATTGACTGAGTCGCATACTCATCTTGTTGCTCGCGGGTAAATTTAAAATGATTGGCAGTGGCTTCCGCAAAACAACCCATAAGTTGTCCTTTGGTATATGCATCTTCTAAACCGTCTAAAAACATATGATCTTTAATCTCGCCATGGCCTAAGCGATAACCGGCACGTGCTTTTGGCAGGAGATAGGGGGCATTCGTCATGCTTTCCATACCACTGGCCAGGACGATGCTGGCGCTGCCTGCTTTAATCATATCATGAGCCATCATAACCGCTTTCATACCTGAGCCGCACATTTTGTTAATGGTGGTGGCGCCTGCGGAGTCGGGAATTCCGGCTTTACGTGCAGCTTGTCGCGCAGGAGCTTGACCAATACCTGCTTGCAAAACACACCCACTGATTACTTCATCAATCTCTGCAGCGTTAAGGCCTGCTTCTTTTAGTGCTGCGGCGTGGGCCATGGCGTTTAATTCAGGAGCACTTAAGCCGGACAAATTACCTAGCATACCACCCATTGGGGTTCTTTTTGCAGCTACGATCACTATATCATTCTGATTCATGTCACTATCCTTATGCGGTTTCTTTAAAAAGTTCACGTCCAATAAGCATCCTTCTTATTTCAGAAGTACCTGCTCCAATTTCGTACAGCTTGGCGTCTCGTAATAATCGCCCAGTGGGGTATTCATTAATATAGCCATTACCACCTAGAATTTGAATTGCTTGTAAAGCCATTTGCGTCGCTTTTTCAGCAGCGTAAAGAATGACGCCCGCCGCATCTTTACGATTGACCAATTCTGCATCGCAGGCTTTAGCGACTGCGTACAAATAAGCTCTACTGGCGCTTAAATCGGTATACATATCCGCAAGTTTACCCTGGATAAACTGAAACTCGCCAATGGGTTGGGTAAACTGATGGCGTTCATGTACATAGGGTAGAACGATATCAAGACATGCTTGCATAATGCCAACCGGACCTGCTGCCAGAATAGTGCGCTCGTAATCAAGGCCACTCATCAATACTTTAGCCCCAAGATTTAGCTCACCTAAAATTTGGGTTGCCGGTACCCGGCATTCTTCAAAGACTAATTCACAGGTGTTTGAACCACGCATACCTAACTTATCGAGCTTTTGTGCCGTTTTAAAGCCAGGCATCTCTTTTTCAATTAAAAAAGCGGTAATTCCTTTGCTGCCAGCATGTTTATTCGTCTTAGCATAAACAACTAAAACGTTCGCATCGGGGCCATTAGTGATCCACATTTTGGTTCCATTAAGCACATAGTCCTCGCCCCGTTTTTCAGCGTGAAGCTGCATACTTACTACATCAGAACCGGAGTTGGCCTCACTCATAGCCAACGCGCCGACATACTCTCCGCTAATGAGTTTAGGCAAGTATTTTTGTTTTTGCTCGGAATTACCATTTAAAAAAATCTGATTAACACACAAGTTGGAATGTGCACCATAACTTAAACCCACCGAGGCTGAGGCACGCGAAATTTCCTCCATAGCGATGACATGAGCCAGATAACCCATGTTGGCTCCGCCATATTCCTCACTGACGGTAATACCAAGTAATCCCATATCACCCAATTTACGCCATAAATTATGAGGAAAAATATTGGTTTCATCAATCTGTGCCGCAAGCGGCGCAATCTCGGTGCGAGCAAATTGGTAAACGCTATCCCGCAGTAAGTCGTAAGTCTCACCTAGTTGAAAATTTGGACCGGTGTACATAGCTAACGTCCTGTGTAATATGCAAATTATAAGACTATACCTAATCAATTCATTCTTGCAACTACAAACACTTCTTGAAAAGGTGGGTTGGCTTATCGCGATTCACTCTGCTCAAAAAAAAGAACTTCCGCCTTGCGTCGTCTTTATAAAGATGTACAATGTGCTTATTTATTATCATTGGGTGGTACGGTATGACGAAGCATATTGCAATTGTTTTTAGTGAAGATAAACATCATGACAACTTGCTTTCTGAGAACGATCCGATTCATTTAGATTTGCGAGAAGTTTTTCCTGACGGCGATATTATCTACATTGATGGGGATTTTAATAGTAATAAGCATTCTAATCTGGATACCCAGCTTATGATAAGGAAAGAAAATGAAGTAGAGAAAATAGAGGTTCATATTTTCGCTCGCGGGGAAGCTGTGGCAAACGCTCTAATTAGTTTAAAAAATCTTAAAGTTAAAACCGCTCATGATATGAAGATCAACCTTATATTTTACCATCCTGTTCTATCAAGAGGTTTGCATCAACAAAAAGATTATCTTGATTTGCAGCATGCTCATTTTATAAAAAAAGCGCATATTACTCTGTTTGCAAATGAAAAATCACAGGTTTTTTTACCCAAATTAAGTGCTCTGACAGAAACTCATATTGATATATTACCTTCACGCAAAAGACAGGATGACAATCTGACTTCTTTTATAAAGAGCAAAAACGAATTCCTCTTAGTTAATACAACTGAAAGTTTTTCAAGAATGAGTCATTTTTACCAGGAAATGTTACTTGTTGCCAAACAAAATAATGAACCTACAACTCAATTTTTTTTAAACGGACAAATTCAACGATTAAGTAGAACTCAAAACACTTCAATTCTCAATGAATATCATGCTCGTTTAAGCTTAGATGTAAACCCTATTCCTTATTACCGCTGTATAAGTACTCGGGTCAAAACGCAACAAGATTATTATCATGATGCACAAATCAGTTTGCAATCGTGGCGCAGGGATAATCCTGACGCAAACGTTGATTTTAGCGAATTAAACCAAAAATGTACTTATTTATTAGACAATAAAAAAATTCAGGAAAATGATTTAGATGAACTTGCTGAATTTATTGATAATTTCTTGCTGCAAAATTATGTTAACAGTAAAGAAATTAATAAAGCCTTGGGCTTTCTTTATATCAGTTCTTATTTAAAGAGATTAAGCGAGAAGATTATAGATTCAGCTTATGGTGCCGAATTAAAATGTCGAGGGTCTCTGCTGTTCTCGCATCTGTTTGAAAAAGTTTCTGCGGCAATAATGCAGGGCACAACAATTGAGCAATTAAATCAAAATAGGCATGTACACGTACTGAAGGAAACAGTTAATTTTTTAGAGGAATATTTTAGTGGCGGTGATTATCATGAACTTAACGGTTTGGTTAAAAATTATTTGCAAAAAATAAAACGATCCCTACATGAAAAAGATCCTATAAAAATCGCATTGATCCTGTTCTTATCGACATTATTAGGCGCAACAGTGGGTGCAGTCATAGGTTTTGCCGTTGGTTTTAGTCTTGGTATTTTTACTGGTCCCGGAGCTATCCTCAGCGCAATCATGGGTGCATTAACGGGAGCATTCGAAGGAATTTTGTTAGCGGCAGCGGGTGCTGGGGCTTTAACTGGATTAACAGCAGGAGCTATACTTAGTTACAGCTTATTTAAGCCTGGACCGATAGAAAAGGAAATACTTGACTACACTGAGCAGCTTCAGCACAGAAATGTTGAATATGACCTTCAAGGGTCCGTAAAAGATAATAAATAGCCGAAGCGATTTTTTTAGCAATTCATAATAAATTTGGGCTTTACCTGTGAATAAAAATCGCCTAATCTAGAGCCATTTTGAGTGATGAAAATTAAGGCATCCAGGAGATAGTGCATGCGCAAATTAGTATTATGGGGTCATAATGTTGATGAATACAGGGAAATGTTTGCTCTATCCGCCGAGGATATGAATGCCCGAATTTTAGAGTATGGCTGCGGCCCTAATGCAGTGAATACGCAACAATTTCATCGCAAGCATGAAGTGGTTAGCTGTGACCCGCTCTTTGTGTTGGATAAAGATACGCTGTACTCCAAGTCCGTGATGATTTTTGCACAAATGGTCGAGGACATCAAAGAGGTTCAAGATCAGTTTGATTTCAGTCGCGATGGCTCATTAGAGCAGTTGGTTCATCAGCGTCAACGCGGTCTGGAAGAATTTTTTGCCGATTATGAACAAGGAAAAAAAGAGGGTCGCTATTATGGCGCCGCAGATTATCATTTACCTTACCCGGATTTTTCTTTCGATTTTGCGTTAAGCGCTCATTATTTATTTGCAGATTTGGAAAATCAGACACTTGACTTTCACATGAATGTTTTGCGTGAGTTGGCTCGTGTTGCGCGTGAAGTGCGTATTTTCCCTCTAATTGATAAAGAAGGACAAACTTCTGAGCTATTAGGTCCCGTTTTGTTGCAACTACAAAAAGAGCAATTTGGCGTGGAAGTTCGAGAAATTGATTATCATTTGCACCAGGCAGAAAATGCGATGTTACGCATCTGGGCACAAAAATGTGATGTTTAGTCTCTATCCACTGATACGTCCTTGGCTTTTTCGCATGGAGCCGGAGCAAGCTCATGCATTTTGCCTTGCCTTATTGGACTATATTCCTACATTTTGTTTTCCTAAAGTCGTGGGAAAACCAGTTGCAGCTTTAGGAATGACCTTCCCGCATGCAGTTGGATTGGCAGCGGGTCTGGATAAAAATGCTGCTCATTTGTCTGCTTTAGCAAAATTAGGGTTTGCTTTTATCGAGGTAGGGACAATCACACCCAAGCCGCAAGAAGGAAATCCAAAACCACGACTGTTCCGCATACCTCAGGCCGATGCATTAATCAACCGTATGGGGTTTAATAATCTGGGCGTCGATGCATTAATTCATAACATACGTCGTGCTCAGTATACAGGGATTCTTGGGATTAATATTGGCAAAAATAAACTGACACCCTTAATGCAGGCGGCAGATGATTATGTATATTGTCTACGTAAGGTTTATCCTTATGCTTCTTACG
>Ga0209960_1004643_pt1 | contig 10305 bp, 14 predicted proteins | sample ThiBiot_500_plan_2_FD_183947 | JGI IMG/M metagenome (GOLD analysis project Ga0209960, IMG submission 183947) | Wastewater bioreactor microbial communities from Cape Town, South Africa - Thiocy_expt_500_plan (SPAdes) | ecosystem: Engineered > Bioreactor > Thiocyanate-remediating >... | reverse complement strand
AAAAAGTTTTTCAAAAAATAAAAAGTTGAAAAAATTATAAAATGTAAAAATTATAAAGAAATAGAATATAAAAATTGAAAAGCAAGTTGAGAAGTGTTTAAAATAAGAATGAAGAGAGAAAAGGGAGAAGGACAAGCAGAATGAAATTTGAAGGAAGTAAATGGCCGCCATGTTTTTTTCTTCTTCTTCTTGCATCCCAAAAAACATGGCGTCTGTTTCAATGTTATTTTTTCATGACTCATTCTTTTTTCTTCTCTTCTTTCAAAACTTTGAAACTTTGAAATCATTCAATCAATCTTATTTATCACTTTATTTTGATTGAGAATTATTTATGATTTATTACTTTTTTCTTTTCTTTTTTTTCTTTTGAAAAAATTATTATTTTGGTCATAATTTAATCTCAATTGTTTATTGATTTCTTGACGTATTTATTATTATTTAAAAAACTTCAAGAAGAAAGAAAAGAGAATTGAAAGGAAATAAAAACTTTAATAACATATTCGAAACTAAAAAATTGAAGGGTGTTGCAAAATCAACAATTTTTGGTTTGAGGGAAGGAGTAGAACTTATTCAACAGGTTCTTTATTTTCCAGGTGTTTATAGATCTTTTTACTTTGCTTCCTCTTCTTCTTTGATGCCTTTGAAAGCATAGAAGCAATAATTGGGAAGATCCAAGTTTCACAAATACTTGCAATAATAAAGTGCAATATAGCAAAACCAATGATGGTAAATTTCCATGGCCATTCGATAGCTTGTAACTCAAAAAGTCCTCTGTAAATTAATTGAGATGTTAAATTTATTATTCAAATCAAAAAAAGGGAAAAAAAAATTTTTTTTACTGGAAGGCAGAATCTGGATAGAGTACAAGGTAAGCATTGAAAGCAGTTAAGATAACCAAGGTGAAAATAAACCAATCTATTTTGTGAAAAAGAAAAACAAAAAGATTTTTCAATAATTGATTAATTAATTGAATTGAATTGAAAAGTTTACTGTTTGTATAGAGAGGTTTTCTAAAGGGTTTTCCAACACTAAAAACAATTGATCCTGTAACATATTGAAAGATTGAAAAGAGAAACAAGGTTGTATTTTCGTAACAATCATAATTTTTTCCTTCTGGATTTGGGACAAGGGGTACAAACCTTTCAAAAAGTTATTTATCATTTTTGGGTTATTCTTTTTAAAAAAACAAGAAATCTACCATGATTGAAGTTGCAAGACAGAAAACAAGAGAATTTGGAACATAAGTTGAATAAAAATCTGTCCAAATAATGAGATAATTACAAATTTAGACATCAAGTTTCCAATAGGTCTTTTAACGACAATTGCATCATATGCTGCTGTTAATGCCACTATTTTTTTTCAAAAAAAAAAAAAATAAATAAATAGAATCCACATTCTATATAGAAATCAAATTAAATAAAAAAACTTACTGCAAAGAGCGAGTGGTAAGATCAAAAATAAATCTATGTATAAAAACTATGAAAAAAAAAAATTAATTAGCAATTTTAAGGAGGGGAAAAAAAAAAAGAGAATCAAACTTGAAAGTCTCCAAGGTTTGAATCTATTGAGTATAATATTGTAACAGTTGAAGTTTGAACCATTGCATACAATGCCATATATTTAAAACAACTTAAAGAGGTAACCAAAGCTGCTCTTCCTTCCCTTTATTTATTTATTTACAATTAAATATACGAAAAATCGATTTAAAAAAAAAAAAATAAAAAGAATAAAAAGAATGAAAGAAAAAAGAAAAAGAAACCTGATCAATCTCAAAACAGCACTAATATTTGGAGTTTTGCTAGTAAAAGGAGCGGCAACTGAAGCTTCTGTTTCTGATAAAGAAAGTCCCACCTTTTTTTGGTTCAAGTTTCAAAAATAGAGAAAAATTTTTTCCATTAAAAAGAAAGAAAGAAAATAAAAGGAACATCTGCTGCTTTTAATGCTCCACAATCATTTGCTCCATCTCCACACATTCCAACATTGTAATCCATCTCTTGAAATTCCTATGTTCAAAATCAATTATTGAATCAAATAATATCAAATAATAATAAGAAAATGAAAATGAAAAATACTTCAACAAGTTGCTTTTTCATATCAGGTGACATTCTTGCAAATATTTGACATTTCATCAATATCTGGTTTTTTTTTAAAAGTGAGAAAAAGAGAAAAAGAAAAAGAAAAAAAAAAAAAGAAAAAGAAAAAAAAAAAAAGAAAAAAGAAAAAAGAAAATACTTTTTGGAAATTTTTCTTTTCACAAGTATTTCTTAAGTAGTCAAAATCATCACCAGTCATTGCCAATTCTTGTGGGGGAGGTTGTGGTTGTTTCTTTGGTTTATGTCTTGAACTTGATCTTGAACTTGTTGGAGGTAAAATGATTTCTGTTTTTGGAGGGAGGGAAACACAGTGCCAACGAGTTTCCATTAATTCTATTTCTTTATTATTTCCTTCATCTGGGATTTCAAGAATGTTAGATCCACTAACTATTTTTTTTTTTTTTTTTTTTTTTTTTTTTTTTAAAAAAAAAAAAAAAAAAAAAAAAAAAAAATTTTTTTTTTTTTTTTTTTGCACGATAACTGAAACGATAAATTGGTGAGTTGGGATGGCAAAATCCACATTCTCGAGCAACAGAAATTGCAGTTAAAATATTATCTCCTATAAATAGGAAAAAAAAAATTTTTTTTTTTTTTAGAAAATTTTTCTTTTTGTTCAATGAATTCAAAATTTAAGAAAATAACCTGTCACCATAACATTTCTGAAAGATGCAGCTTTTAAGGCTTTTATTGAAGGAAAAGTTTCTGGTTTAATTTTATTCTCCATCACCAAAAGTCCTTTGAATACTAAATCTTTTTCAGCTTCTTTTCTAGATTTTTTTAAAAAAAATTTTTTAATTTTTAATTTAAATTCAAACAAAAACAAAAAATTGAAACCTTGAATAAGTTCGAATATCAGGGCATGAACCTGGTTCAACGAATTTTGATGCACATCCTAAAACCCTGAATCCACTCAAAGTAAGTTCATTTAATTCCGATTCAAAATTTCGAGGGACTTTAAATTAATAATTATTATTACAAATAAATAATTAAATAAAATAAATAAAATACCAGTTGAGGAAATACAAATTTTTGCAATCAATTCTGGGGAACCTTTCATATGGACGGAAAGTTGATTTGTTGTTGTATTTTGAACTAAAACTGTCATTCTTTGAAGGAGTGAATCAAATTCAAAGACTTTTACTATGTATAACTTTTCAATTGATTCTTTTTTTGAAACTGCTACAACATCAATTGAACTTTTAGAGAATCCATCTGTAATTTCTTGAACAGTTTCTTCGATATTCTAAAAAAAAAAAAAAAACAATTTAATTTTTGAAATCGAAAAGAAAGAAAGAAAGAAAGAAAATTGGAATGAGAAAAAAAATACCCAATTTGTAAATTCGAACATTTTAAGATCCATAGGGTCTCCAATTAATTTTCCATCAATCTCTCGAATTGAATGGCAACAGCTAAGAAGATCAAGGAATTTTGGAGAATCAAAAATTAAGTTATCAGATGCATGCAAATGTCCAATATTGTCAATAAGAGGTTGAAGCCTGAGAAGAAGAAAAAAGAAAAAAAAAGAAGAAAAAACCATTAATCAAAACAAAAATCTAAAAAGTTATCAATTGGATTACATTAATTGATCATCTTGTAAAGCAATTGGACAAACTCCTCGAACAGTTAAATTATCTTCTGTTAATGTTCCTGTTTTATCAAAGCACATAACATTCAATTTTCCTGAAACATTTACCCTTTATTTATTGATTTATTTTAGTTTTATTGTTATAAGAAAGCAAAAATAAAATAGAAAAAATAAAATAAAATAAAAAATGAAAAATCAATTGAAAACTAACTTTGGAGGACTAATGCAATAAATGAGTGATTTTTTCAATCTTCTAATTGCAACTGTGGTTCCAATTGTCATAGCAACTGGTAAAGCAGGAGGAACTGCAATTGTGACTAAGTCTGCAGCACGAAGAAGAACCTTCCAAGCAGGGACAGAATTTTTAATATAATGGTAAAGACAGTAAAGGAATCCAATTGTAGCTAAAGCACCCATAACTGAAATGAATCTGAGGGAATCTCTATAAAACTTGAATTTGTTGGGTTTTGGGAATAAAATGGATCTAATTAGATTTCCTTTGACAGTATCAAATCCAGTTTTATCACAAATTGCTAAAACGGGTTGATTATCAACTTCTTTAACACGGATAATTTTTGTTCCAGCAAATAACATATGTTTCTTTTGTTTTAAGGCATGATCAAGACTATGAGATTCATCAACAATAAGTGGTACTTTTGAAATAGGAATACTTTCACCTATTTTTATTTTTTTATTTTTATTTTGAATTCATTGAAGAAATTTAGAGTCAAAAGAAATCAGATATCAGAATAAATTCATTTCCAATTAAATTACCTGTTAGCATACTTTCATCGACCATGATTGTACCTGATAGAAGGTAAGCATCACAAGGAAGGATCGTAACTTGATTATTAAGTCGAATAATATCCCCTGGAACGAGATCCAAAGATGTATTGAACAGCCCTGTAAATTTAAAAAAAAAAAAAAAAAAAAAAGAAAAAAAAAAAAAAAAAAAAAAAAAAAAAAAGGGGAAAAAAAAAAAAAAAATCAACATTTTGAATCAGAAAGATAATATATATTGCAAGCATAACGAGCCATTTCCCTTAATCGTTGAACATTCTTGAAAAATTTAGAAAATGATTAAAAATCAAAAAAATCTTCATTACAATGAAAAAAAAAGAAAGAAAAAGAAATTAGGTTTACTTGTCGAGTTTCAATTAAGGCTGAGATGATAGAAACAACAGAAACAATAAAAATAGCTGTTGCATAATAGTAATAATCTTCAATCAACCAGACAATAATTGAGTAAACTTGAAAGATATAAAAAGGATGAAGGACCTTTTTTTTTTTTTTCAAAAAATGGATTAATTTCAATTTTTTCAAAATGAAGCCGCGAATGAGAGAAAAAAGAAAAAAGAAAAGAATGGCACCTCATCAACTAACAAACGAAAAACACCTTTATCCTCAATTCCAATAACATTATCACCAAAAAGTGCTTTTCTTAAAGTTCTCCTATCATTTCTTAATCCATATTCAATATTAAATGCTGTTCCAGTTTCAGTCATCTCCATTTTGATATCAAAGAGTTTTCTATTAAGTCAAAAAAAAAGAACAAACAAATTTCAACAATTTTTTTTAAAGAAAAAGAAAAAAAAAAAATAAAATAAAAAATACGTGTTTTCAACAAAATAACCAGTTTTTGGATCATAAACAAATCGAATATAACGATAAGTTAAATAACGAAGGGGAGAGTTCTATCAGAAAAAAAAAAAAAAAAAAAATTTTTTAAAAAAAAAATAAAAAAAAAAAAAAAAAAAAAAAAAAAAAAAAAAAAAAAAGGAAAAATTTAAAAAAAAAAAAAAAAAAAAAAAATCATTTTTGAGAAAAGAAATGAAAAGGAAAGAAAAATTAACTCTAGAAATTACCTCTCCTGCATCTGTTGGAATAAATTCTATGACAGGTATAATTTCAACATTTCCATAATCATTCTATTAGAATTTATTTTTATTCATTGATTTATTGATTTATTTATGCATTTTTTCTTGTATTTTTCGATTTTTGTTCAATTTTGATTTCACTTTTTTCTTCTTTTTTGGGTAGGAAAGGAAAGGAAAGGGAAATGATATTACCTCGACTAAAACCAATGTTGCAACTGAAAGAGGACATTCAGTAGCAATGACTTTTGCTTTGATTTTTGGAAACCATCTGGATATTAAATAAAAAATTCCTCCAGTAATCACACAAAGAAAGATATATAAACTGTATTTGGTAGATGATTGTTTTAATCCAGTCATTTTTGCCTTTTAGTTTTTTTTTTTTTTTTGGATTTCGAAAATTGAAAATGAAATTGAAAGTGAAAATATACTCGAAGGTCATCCTCAAGATTAATGGTTTGAGTGTGAATGATAGAAGGTGATCGAAGATTAGATTCACTTATCTGTCTTTCTTCTAAAATCTTTTCCTTCTCATTAAATGAGACATCTTCCATTTTTTCATGATTTTCAATTCCATCTACCTTTCCGTTTTCATTCCCATTTGGAGTTAATGTCATCTGGTTCCCATTCGTATCGGCATAGTGATTCTCGAAGCCATTGGTGTTCTCCGTTTGGAGTGCTTGGAACTCATTTTCATTACTATTTTGGAACTCATCATTGTAGTCTTGATCATCATCTTCTTCATTCTCAAGACGCTTCCACTCCATAGACCCTATATTAATATATAAATAAACAATTTAGTTCCAACTTTCTTTTCTTTTTTTTATCTTCTTTTTTCTTTCAATTTGATTTCAATTCAATTCAATTAATTTCTATTTCTTTCTTCATTTCTCCTTCTTTTTCCTTTAATTTCCAATTTTGAGTTTTTTTTTTTTTCAATTTTCTTGGCTTTTTGTCTTCTTTTTATGATTTTTTTTAAAAAAACAAAATTTGAATGAAATTCTCTTCTTTCTTCTTCTTCTTCTTTCAATTTCATTCTCTTTACTATTCCTTCTTCTTCTTCTTCTATTTTTTTTGTTACTTTTGTTTCTTTCAATTTTTTTTTCATTAATTCTCTCGTTTTCTTTTCTTTTTCCTTTCCTTCTCCCTAAATCGTCAAAAAATAATTGTATTTTCTCTTTTTTTAAAAAACAAACTTCAATAAAACATAAAAATGAGAGAAACGACAAAATAATGTAATGAAAAGGAATGGTATGTTATGTTATTATGAGAAGAATAAGAAGAATATGTGTGTTATATGTATGTGTGTAATATATAATACCTGTACGAAACAAAAGCCTACTGAACTTATCACCAAAATTAGTTTTCTTCCACTTGTCAACCTCCACACTGACTGCTTCTATTCCTTTGCCTCCTTCAATTAAGAGACTTAATAACTTCAACACAAAAAATATACTTCCTATTTTATTATTTACAAATTTTATTCTTATATATCTCAAATAACTTAATATTTCTTATAATTCTTTCTAAAGTTACAGATTTTTCAAAATTTTCAATTTTTATTATTATTATTATTATTATTTCTTTTTCAAATTTTCAAAAACTTCTTTAAAATTTTATAAAACAATTGAAGTTTCATAAATTGATCTTTTAAAATATAAAACAATATGAATCAATTTCAAATATCTTTAAAAGATTTTTTCAAATCAGATTTTTCGATTATATCTTATAAGAAAACTGTCTTTTCTTCTCCCCTTTTTATTATAAATTATTATAATTCTTCTCTCCAATTTATTTCAAATATTGAAATGAAATCTTTTAACAACTTGTGAATTAGACTAATTGAATTGAATTGAATTGAAAGAGAATATAATATTCAAGTTCAAACGTTTATCATGATATCATGAATGGGAAATATTCTCAAAAATTATAAAAAGGTTTTCAATAATAAAAAATAGTTTTGAGATTCGATTGTTAAGTTTGAAGTGATTCTTCAATTTGAATGTATTGTTGTGATTGCAACTTTTGATATTTGGAATTAGAGTTATAGTTGAGAATTGTAGTGAGGTAGTGTTAGTGTTAGTGTTACAGTTAGACTAAGATGATTGTGAAAAGAAAAAGAAAAAAGTGAAAAAGGAAAAAATGAAAAATGAAGTTTATCTTTGTTCATAAATGGAAATCTCAAACTGAAGGAGGTGTTGTTGATGAATCATGAAAAGATATCAATCACTTCAAAATCGAGTCAATGAGTCAAAAGAATACAAAACATGAATGAGAGTGTTTTTTGAAAGAAGTCTTCTTATTATTTATTTATTTATTTATTTTTTTGTTTAAAATTCTTTTTTTTTTTTTTTTTTTTTTTTTTTTTTTTTAAATTTTTTTTTTTTTTTTTTTTTTTTTTTTTTTTTTTTGAGCTCTTTGATGTCAGATTTTGTTGTTTCGCTAATCAACTTTCAAAATTGTGCAAAACATCATATTCCAAAGGTCAACTACACTCATAGTCCAGTCTCCAAAAAAATTGTTTCAAAGTTTTCTACTTTTTAAACGAAGCCGCTTGAACCTGAGAGGAGACCGGAAACAGTGCTTTTTGGAACTGTCTCAAGAAGCCTTTGAACGTTTAGGTAATGGATTGTCTATCAACCATTGGTCAACAGAAACCTCAACAAAATCATCAGAGGTACGGAATCCCCATGTTCGATCAACAAGTCTTTCAAGACCTCGTTGAAAACCATTGGAAAGGCTAAACGATATTTAATTAAGTTATCTGGAAACAGTTTAAATGAATTGTTGATCAAGCTCTCCTTCTAATCATCAATTGCTCCAAAAAAACATTAAAGAAATATTTGCTCGCTATAAAGACCATCTTGTTGAAGTTTCAAGGATTGTTGCAATATTAATTCAGGGTTTTACACTTCGACACATGCATCATCAGTTGGGTGGGGAAAGATGCAAATCCAACAAGGAAATTATTTATAATGACATTCAGAAGTGGATGGGCACTATGGTCAAGGAAAACTTTCTCTTAGAATAGGTGCAGGTAGTGGTCCAGTCCTTAATACTGATCAAATTTTGAATGCTTTCAATGCTCTTCCAGAAACTGAAGCCAGGATGCCAGATGTTAAAAAAAGTCAAGTTAAGCCACTAAAAAATCAGATCAGAAAGTGATTTGAGTGGCATTTTGAGGAGAGAAGTGGAGTGAATGGAGTGAGCACGATATTGTTTTTTTTTTTTGGATGGTAATTCTGTACAAAGTACAGAAAGTTTAAATTTGTTAATTTGTAAATAAAATTAATTCGATTGAAGTTTCATTTGTTGAAATGGAAGCTTGAAACAGAAAAAAAAAGAAAAAAAAGATGGCGGTTTTTTTATTTTTTTATTTTTATTTTTGTTGGAAAATCAGTGAACGGTTGAAACATTTATTAGGGGAGGTGTCTTGAAATTGTAACCATTAAAGTTCCAAGTAGTTTTTTTATTTTCCTCTATTCTACCACTTTTTTTAAAAAATCATTCACAAAGAATAAAAAAAAAAAAGAAAAGAAAAAAGCCAGTCCAAACAATCAAACAATCAGTAATCAAAGAATCAAAGAGTGAAAATAGAATCAATCAGAAGAAGAAGAAGAATCAATCAAGGTGAAGTGTAAAAAAATAAAAAAAGGAAAGGAAAGAAGAAAATGAATGGATATAATTCATTTTCAGAGACTGAAGGATTCATTTCAAGACCACTTTTCTCAAAAATCTCTCATGAAATATCAGAAAGTAAAAAATTAGAACAGGAATTTCAGAGCCTTGAATCAAATGAATTGATTCGAGAAAAAGAAACTTTATTATCAAGGTTGAGGGAGTTAAAGGAAGAAAATGCAAAACTTTTATTACTTCTTCGTTCAGATGAAAGCCCTCAAGAGAATGTGATTCAAGAACTTGAGCATGCAAGAGAGAAGTTAAATGAAATGGCTGAGAGATTGTTTCGACTTGAGGCACAAAGAAACAAAAAATTTGATCAAAATCGATTATCTCAAACTCATGATCCAAGTAGTTTCTTCACTCCAAAAAGTTCAAAGGAATTTACCAGTCCCAGTCCTCAACAAAAAGCACAATTAGAAGCAAGATTAAATTATTTAGAACAAGAAAATGAAAGACTTCAAGAAAAACTTCGTGAATTTACAACCCCAACCAATGTTCAATTTTCCATAGGTAGTTTTTTTTTTTTTCCCTTTCTTTTCTTTTTTTTTTTTTTTTCATTAATTTCAATTATTTCATTTTTTTAAAAAAAAGATAAAAGATCTCTTTCTTTTGAACCTCATACAAATGAAGAAAAACTTACAGATTTATTAAGAGAAACAGAAAATGAGAGAGCTACTTTATTAAGAGAAACAAAAAAATATGAAAATAAGATTGCAAAATATAAATTTCAAATTAAAACATTGACTACTGAAAAAAAGGAATCTGAAAAACAACATCTTATATTGAAAGGCCATATTCAACATCTCCAAAATCAAGCTCCTAAATCACAACAAAAATCGAATGGACTAAATTTTAACCAACTTTTATCTCAAAATGAAGAATATGAAACGATTCTATCAGATCTTAAAAAAGAAAATTTAAAAATAAAGCAAGAAAATGATCACTTGGTAAAAGAATATAAGAATTTAACCGAACTTTTAAAAATCTCCAAACAAGAGGTTCATTATTTTATTTTATTTTATTTTATTTTAATTTTATTTTATTTTATTTAATTTTATTTTATTATATTTAA
>Ga0209960_1004641_pt1 | contig 10313 bp, 19 predicted proteins | sample ThiBiot_500_plan_2_FD_183947 | JGI IMG/M metagenome (GOLD analysis project Ga0209960, IMG submission 183947) | Wastewater bioreactor microbial communities from Cape Town, South Africa - Thiocy_expt_500_plan (SPAdes) | ecosystem: Engineered > Bioreactor > Thiocyanate-remediating >... | reverse complement strand
TTTTTTTTTTTTTTTTTTCATTTTTTTTTTTTAAACTTTTCCTATAAAATAAAAAAGGTTCAAGCTTACAATGGAAATATTATTATGCCTAATAAACAAATGACATCTTTAAATAAATTATATGAAGGACATTTAATTGAAAGTGAAACATATGTTGGAGGACATGTCGAAGCTCTTGAGGCAGGTGTATTTCGATCTGACTTAAAATTGAAATTTCGAATGAATCCAAAAGGATATCAACAAGTTAATTTCTTTTCCTTTTTTTTGAACAAGATTATATTTACAAAATAAATAAATAAATAAATAAATCAAAACTAGCTTATTGATCAAATTGATGCAGCATTAAAATTTGAAATTGAGGTTGAAGGAAAATTGAAACTTGAAGATATTACAAATTATGATGAGGTTCTTTTTTTTAAAAAAAAATATTTTGTCAGAAATACTTCAATTTTGGATTAAAATAGATAAGATCTGAGATCCTAAAATCTCTTACCTTTCTTCATGACCAAGCTTTATCAAGTTCACAAATTCATCATCCTCCTGAATCTCAAAACTCTCAATCAAGTCATCTATATGAGGCAGAACCCTTATTATACCATCTTGATGTTGCTGCAATGTATCCTAATATCATTTTAACTAATCGTCTTCAACCTCCTTCACTTGTTGATGAGGCCACTTGTGCAGCTTGTGATTTTAATACACCTGATGCAACTTGGTTTTTTTGAATATTTCCTTCAATTTTTTTTTTTTTTAAATCATTTTAATATACTTTGATTTATAGCCAAAGAAAAATGAATTGGTCTTGGAGAGGACAATATTATCCTGCAACAAAAAATGAAATGGAGCAAATTCGAAACCAACTTGAAGTTGAAAGTTGAATTTTTTTTTTTTTTTTTTTTTAAAAAAAAAAGGAAATGAATTGGAGAATAAAATATAAAAATGAATAGAATTTCCTTCCAAAACTCCTGGTGAGCCTTTAAAATCATATCACGACTTGTCAGCTGTTGAACAAGTAAAAAAATTTTTTTTTTGCTTTCTTAGTTTTTTTTTTTTTTTTTGAAGATCACTTTTTATTAAACATCAAATCAAATAAATTTGAAAAGGCATCGATTTTGGAAAAAAGATTAGCTGATTATTCAAGAAAAGTAATACTATTCTTTTTTCTTAAAATTCAATTTAAAACTTTCAAAATATTTTTTTTCTTTTTCCTCAATTCAAAAGGTTTATAAAAAAGCACATATAACAAAAGTTGAAGAAAGACAATCAACTGTTTGTATGAAAGAAAATTCATTTTATGTTGATACTGTTCGTGATTTTAGAGATCGGTTTTAATTTTTTTCTCCTTCTTCTTTTTTCATTTCATTTATTAACTTATTTTATTTTTTTTTAAAAAAAGTCGTTATACTTATAAAGATGAACACAAGAAATGGAAAAAAACTTTAGATGTGTCTAATGAGGTTTGATTCTTATTTCTTTCATTGTTTTTAATTATTTTCAACTTTTTTTTTCTTTCTTCATTTAGAAAGGAGATGTTCTAAAAAGTGAAGAAGCAAAAAAGATGATTATTTTATATGATTCTCTACAACTTGCACACAAATGTATTTTAAATTCATTCTATGGATACGTGATGAGAAAGGGTGCAAGATGGTACTCAATGGAGATGGCTGGAATTGGTTTTCTTTCTTTTTTTTCCTTCTTTAGTGAAAAAGGTTTAAATAAAAATACAAAATAAAATTGTTTGATAGTTTGTCAAACTGGAGCAAATATTATCAAGATGGCTCGTGAATTAGTAGAAAAACTTGGAAGACCTTTAGAATTAGATACTGATGGAATATGGTGTGCTTTACCAAAACCTTTCCCAGAAAATTATACCTTTAAAACAAATTCTGACAAAAAGTAATTTATTTTTTATTTGTTTTTCCTTTTTAATTGATCTATTTTTCTGGCAATTGAAAAATTTAAATAATCAAAAAAATAAATAAATCAAAAAATTAAAAAGATTCACCATTTCATATCCTTGTGCTATGTTAAATCATTTAGTTCATGATAAGTTTACAAATCATCAATACCATGAGTTAACAAATCCAGATCTAAAACTTTATGAACAAAGAAGTGAAAATTCAATTTTCTTTGAAATTGATGGGCCTTATCGTGCAATGATTTTACCTGCTTCCAAAGAAGAGGGTTTGAATTTTTTTTTTTTTTGTGAAAAGAGAAATAAATAAATAAATAAATAAATAAATATAGATAAACAATTGAAGAAAAGATATGCAGTTTTCCATCCTGATGGATCTCTTGCAGAACTTAAAGGATTTGAAGTCAAAAGAAGAGGAGAGTTAAAATTGATTAAAATATTTCAAACTGAAATTTTTGAGAAATTCTTGGATGGATCAACATTAGAACAATGTTATCATGCTGTTGGAACAATTGCCAATAACTGGTTAGATATATTATATAGCAAAGGTTTGGATTAGATTATTTCAATTCCAAAAATTAAAAAAAGTATAATATTTCCAAATCAAATTAGGTAAGAATATGCAAGTTGAAGAGGTAATCGAATTACTTTCAGAAAATCGAAGTATGTCAAGGACCTTAGAAGATTATGGAGCTCAAAAATCAACATCAATTAGTACAGCAAAAAGACTTGCAGCTTTTCTTGGAGATCAAATGGTGAAAGATAAAGGACTTAGTTGTCAATTTATAATTTCTGAGGTTTTTTTTTCTTCTTTCTTCTTTTTTTTAAATTCTTTCAAGGAAAAAAATAAAATAAAATAAAATAATGAAATAATGAAGAAACCTCATGGTACACCAGTTACTGAGAGAGCAATTCCAATTGCAATTTTTGCTTCTGATGAAAGTACAAAAAAACATCATCTTAGAATGTGGTTGAAAGACCCTAGTCGCCAAAGTTTTGATATTCGTGAAATTTTAGATTGGTCATATTATATTGAAAGATTATCTTCTACAATTCAAAAATTAATTACAATCCCTGCAGCAATGCAAAAGGTTTTGATTTATTATTATTATTATTATTTTTCTGACACAATTAAATAACAAATATTTTGAAATAGATTCCTAATCCAGTTCCTAGAGTTCGTCATCCTGATTGGCTTTTCAAAAAAATATCAGAAAAGGAAGATGTTCATAGACAATTTAAAATCAATGAATTTTTCTCCAAGAGATTATCAGCAGATGATGAAGATGAAGATGATGATAAAGAAAATGAAGATGGGAATAGACCTTCAGATGATGAAACTGATCACTCTCCAAAGAAAAATTCAAAAAATTTGGGAGATATTGAAGATATAATTTTGAATAATAATAAAGCACCGTTACCTTTAAGACCAATCGTCCATAAAAGAAAAAGAGTGCATGAAAAGGAAATTATTCAAGAAATAGAGGAAAAACTTCCAGATATTATGCCAGATATGAGTACAGATTATCAAGGATGGTTGGAATATCAAAAAATTAAATGGAGAATTCAGAGAAATGAGAGAAAGAAAAGAAAATTATTAGAATTTTATCAAGATGGTCCAGCAAGAAAGATTAAAAAAACATCTGGAGTTACAGCTTACTTTGCAAAACAAGCAAAAACTCTTGTTGAAAATCATTGGCAAATTTTGCAAATCGTTGAGGTAATTTAATTTTGATTTGATTTTTTCTAAGAATTTTATTTGAAAAATAAAAAATAAAATCTAATTCAAATCAATTACTGAATAAATAAAATAAAATAAAATAAAATAGACAAATGTGAAAGGATTTTTCAAAATTTGGGCAATTGTTGATCAAAATTTACATTCAATTCAAATTGAAATTCCTCGCATCTTTTATGTAAATAGTAAAATTTCTGTAGTGAATGAGAATTTTGCATCTTTAGAGAAAAAAGGAAAAGATTTAAATCGTGTCTATAAAACTCTTCCTCGTTCACATCCTTGCTTATTTTTATATAAATTTGAAATGAATGAAAGAGAATACATCGAAAAGTTTAAAGTAATTTTTTTTTTTAATTTTTTTTGAAAGTCTTTGTGTTCATTTTTTTTTGGAAAAACAATAGGATTTAAATGATTTTTGGAGACAACCAACTGTAGAAGGAGTTTATGAAACCAAAATCCCATTACTATTCCGTGGATTGATGGACATTGGTTGTGTTTGTATTTTGTCACCAAAAGCAAGAAATATTTCTGATAACTCATATCAACTTTCACATCTTCTTTCAAAAAAAACATCTGATGCCCCTTACTTACGAGATGTTAATCTCAAGTGATTTTTTTTTTTTTTTTTTTTTTTTTTTTTTGACCAAATCAATATTAACTCTTCTCTTAATTTAGATATATTTACTTGAACTATAGTTTCACAGGAGATAGACATATGATTGGAATTTTCTTTCCTCATATGGAAAAAGTCCACTTAATCTTTATAAATGGAAATAATGATCAAATCCCAAAGAAAAAAAGAGTAGAAGACGATTATTTTACTATTCAATCTAAATTTAATGAGAATGAAGACCTCACAGGAGTTTTTACATATTCTAAAACAGTTGAATCTAAAATTGAAGCTTTTGATGATTTAAACAAAGGATGGAATTATCTTTCTACAGTTTTAATTGAATATCAACGTTCAAATGCTGGACCAACTGTTTTGGTATTTATTTAATTTTATTTTTTCAATATTTTTCATTTTCCCTATTTTCTTCTATTTGTTTGATTTTCTTTCATTTCATTTTTTTTTAAAAAAATCAATAATAGGTCATTCAATCACTAAAAGAACTTCAAAGTTATGTTTCAAGAATTAATGATTTCCCTGTCATTTCAGTTCCTGCAAATTCTAAAGATAATCAATTTCAAGCTTTGAGTTGGGAACGACCTGCGACAAAAAGTTTCTTCCAACATTATTTCTCACTTTCAAAATGGATTGCTGATCAAATTCAATTTTGTCGATATTCAAATATTCCAATTGGTAATCTTGAAAGAGATTTTATTACTCAAGCTGCAGATTTATCTTGGGCTCGTATATTATCACAAAAAGATTCTATTTTATGGGTTTCAACTTCTAAAAAACCTGATTTTGGAGGACATGAAACAGAAGATAGTACAAATGCTGAAGAACTCTTTAGTCCTGAAATTAATAATCCAGGATTTTACAAAACTATTTCCATTGAATTACATATTTCTGATCTTGCTTTTAATACAATGATTTGTGCAAATACAAGTGATTTAGATGTAATTTCCCTTATTTATTTATTTTATTTATTTATTTTTTAAAAAAACTTTCTTTTTTTTTCCCATCTAAAATTAAATTTAAATAAACAATCATAATAATTACAGGTCATTACAGATGCATCCAATTTTATTGACGTTCATATGGATGGTTCTAATTCAAATTCATCACAAAAATCAGGCGTTGAAGGATTTTTAGCTCTTCGTCAAGTCGTTGAAAATTGGACAACAGATTTGGTGAAACAAAAGAGTGTGATTGCTGATATTTTATTAGGTCAATTTTATCGCTGGATCAAAAATCCAAGATCAAAACTTTATGATCCTGCTATTTACAAACAAGTTCATTCAATGATGAAACGAGTTTTCCTCCAATTACTTGGAGAATTCAAAAAACTTGGAGCAGTTATAATTCATGCTAATTTTAATAAGGTTTTCTTTTCCTTTCCTTTTTTTTTCTTTTTCTTTTTTCTTTTTCTTTTTCTTTTTTCTTTCTTTTCAAACACTCAAAATAAATAAAACTTACACTTTCAAAATTTTATAGATCGTTCTTGGAACAACTAAAACTTCACCAGAAAATGCTATCGCTTATTGTGATTACATTATTGAAGTTATCAATAAAAAATCTTTGTTCAGAGAAATACAATTTGAGAGACCTCAACTCTGGGATCATTTACTTTGGATGGATAATTACAATCACGGTGGAATCTCAATTCCGCAAGAAGATAATGGTAACTTTTTTTTATTTTTTTCTATTTGACTTTTCGATTTGATGAATTTCAATATTTAAAATTATATTTTTCTTAGCAATTCAAATGTCTTGGAATATTGGAAAATTTTTACCTGAACGTTTGGAAAAGGCTTTCTTAAATATTATTGCAGAATTTATCTTTAAAATGAGTGCTTTTTTCAAAGAATCTGAAAAAATGAAAGACATCAATGAGCCAAATGAAGAACAGGCTTATCATGTTGTTAAAGCAAAAGATTTAATTACTAAACATTTTAGCAATATACTACTAGGAATTGTTCAAGAAGCATCTCGAAATAGAGAAGATCATGGTTTTTTTTTTTTTTTCCTTTCTCTTTTCATTTTTTTACTCTTCTAATCATTGAAAAAAATAAACAACATTAGTTTTCCCACATATCGCAGGAGAACATCTCAATCTAACAAATCCTGCTCTTGAATTTGCTAAATTTATTTGTCATGTATTTTATTTAGACTCTCAACTCGAAAAAGAGGTTCATGTATTAAAAAGAGTATCTTCTATTTTTTTTTTTTTTTTTTTTTTTTTTTTTTTTTTTTTTTTTTTTTTTTTTTTTTTTTTTTTTGTTTTTTTTTAATTTTCCATTGCTCATCATTGACAATATTTCAAATCATGAATAGAATTTGCTTTTATTAATTGGAGTTAATGAATTTTCTGAAGAAGCAGAGTTCAAAAACCCTTGTCTATTTTTTAAACTCAGTGAAGTATTTTGTGAATATTGTAATTATTGTCAAGATGCAGATTTATGTCGAGATGAACTCTTTTGTAATGATGAAAAGAAATGGCTCTGTGTTTGTGGTCATGAATATAACAAAGATTTACTTGAAGAGACATTAGTTGAAATCTTAGAAAAGAAGTCAATTGCATATCAATTACAAGATTTGAAATGTTTAAAATGTGGAATGGTCAAATTTGATAGAATTAAAAAGCTTTGTTCTTGCTCTGGTAAATTCGCGTTAGGTCAATCTAGAACCGAGTTCCTTACACTTGTTAGAACATTAAGAAATTTATCAGTTTTTCATGATTTACCATTTTTACATGATATGGCTTCTTGGATTCTTTCAAAAAATTAATTATGAAGATATTGTATTTTTGACTTAATTAACTAAATAATCAAATAGAACTAAGTGAAATCAAATAAAGTTGTATTTTTTGTTTTCATTTGCTACTCCTTCAATCTTTTGAATTATCATTTAACTTATTATTTATTTCTTTTTCTTTGGAAAATTAATAAGATTCAAAAAAAAAAAGTTTTTTTAATTAAATAACAAGATTATTATTAAGTACTATTGCTTTGACCAAGTAAAGTTGCTTCAAGATTTTCATAATATGCTACAAGTTCATCCAAATTAGTTTGTTGTTCAATTTCTAGTTGTTCCCTCTGTTGTTGATGAATAATTTGGAGAGCTTTCATCTTTTCTTCAAATTGTTCATTTTGTTTTTTTTCAAATACTTCTTTTTCCCACCTTACCTAATTTTTTTGAAAAAATTCAAATTAAAAAAAATTTTCATCAAAATCAACAATGAAAGAGAAGGTAAGAAAAAATTACTTCTTCTTTTGCCATAGGTCGATTTGCTTTTTTACGTTGCTTAATCGTTCCCTTTAAATCCTTTTCAAAGCTTTCAAAATCTACTTTTGCTGTTGATTGTTCCGTTGATTCTAAATCTTTTCTTTCTTCTTGTTGTTTTTCTTCAAGATGGACTACTTCGAACTATTGATAAAATAAAATAAAAAAAAATTTAATAAAAAAAAAATCGATGAAGAAAATATCGAAAAAAGAAAATCAAAAGAAAAATATCAGAAAAGAAAAAGAGAAAAGAAAACAAACAGAGTGTAATTGGGCATATTGAGTAAGTTCTACACCCCTCATTGATTGAAACCAAGGAAGAATCCATTTCAGTCTTTGTTTTATTAATCTACTTTCTAATTCTGTTTGAGATTCTTCGAGGTTCTTTGTAACATTTTCTTCATATTCACTCACTAAATTCTTAACTTCTTTTGATGACATAGGATCTAAGAATCGAAGTTTAACAATTAATCCAAATTCAACAAGGAAATTTAATTTTTTTTTTTTTTTTTAAAAAAAAAAGAAACCTTTTGCATCTTTTCTATCTTTTTTTGTTTGTTCAAGTTTCTTTTGAAATTCTTTAATTTTTGCCGTTGCTCGATCGTTTATTTCATCCTGTAAATATTTTTAAATTGTCAAAAATAATAAATAAATAAATAAAATAAATAAATACAAACCTGAAATTGTTTCATAAGTTTTTCTTCTCTTTTTTGTTGAGCTTTGAAAGCTGAATCTCGATCAAAGATCATTTTTTCTCTAGACTTTGAAATTTCATCAACAATTGAATCACGCTCTTTAGTTTGCTTTTTATCCATTATAACATTACATTTTGGAAGAGGTTTGAACTTAATCTTTTATTATTATTATTATTTTCAGTTGAACACTTGAATAAGTCAAAGAAACTACGAAAAGGGGAAAAGAAACAAAGCAAAAAAGGGGAGAAAAAAAAAAAAAAAAAAACCTCAGGAAAATCTTCAAAAGGATTCCGATTCATATTTAAAACATTTCCTTTAATTAAAACAGATAAAGTTTTTCCTGAATATGTTGACCTTTTTGATTTTACTTTAAGTGTATTCGATGATGATGATTTAGATCTTCTTTCTAATGTTTCAGTCCATTGAGTTGAAGATAACCGAAGAGAACTTGTTCCATCAATTGATGTCTCTCGTTTTTTTCGTCCTTTTTTTTGGAAAAAAAAAATTAATATAAGAATGTAGAAAAAAAAAATGAAAGGATTTTTTTTGAAAAAATAAAAACCTTTGAATGGCATAATTTCTTCACCCGAAGTTGATTGATCTTGTGGAATTGGTGGTAATTGTTCATTTGGTTTGATACTTGAAGATGAATGTAGAGTTGATTCTGTTGAGGTATAGGTTTGACTTGTATCAATTGAAGCATTTGACATTGAAGTGTTTGGGGCTATTAAATTTAATAATTAATTTCTTCTTATCCATTTTTTTTTTTTTTTTTGGGATTATGAAAATAATACATTCACCAGGAAGTGCTCCACCCCAAGTTCTTCTGGTTTTATTTTCTGAAGAAGGTTTGATAGGAAGAGGTGGAGGATTATTTAAATTATTCACAGTATATCCATTAATTCCATTATGTCCATTTTGTCCATTTTGTTCATGAACTCCATTTACTTCTCCTTGTTCATTGTCATCTAAAATTTGTTTTCATTTTTTTTAAACAAAAAAAACAAAGAATTGATTGATTGATTAATTGATTGAAATTTCACCTTTAGGAGGTTTTGGTCGCTAATTTTTGATTTTAGAAGAAAAAAAAGTTAATAAAATTCATAAAAATTGAAGTAAAAGAAACAAAGATTACATGATGTCCATCTTGTGGAGGAGTTGGAAGTGGTTGATTTGGAGGAGGACCATTTGGGGGTGGAGGTGGTGGAGGTGGAGGGGGCTACATTTGTTTTTATTATTAAATTCAATTATAAAAAATTTGAATTTGAATTTGAATTCAAAGACTATTAATAATAAAAAGTAATTACTCCTGCCATCTATTCTTTTGGTTTGTTTAACTTTGTCTTCTACTGATACTTCTTACTTCTTCCTCTTGTCTATTAATTGATTATGCTTCTTTGACCTTAACTTAATTAATTATGCGATCTTAAGTCCACTCCTATTATTTCATTTATTTGTCAATTAGTTTTAAATTTCGAATCTTTTTATTCAAATTATTGAATCATTTGAGTTGATTTTGAGTAATTGAGTTGATTATTTGATTGATTTTTCTCAAGGAATCTTTCTTTTTGACTCAACAAAGGAGAATTAATTATTTATGCACAAGTTTTGATGTTTTTTTGTTCTTCTTGTCCTTCTTCACTGTTCATAATGTTCATAATTTGCTAATAATCTAAAAGATGACATTAAAATTAACAAAAGAATTATTAGGATTTTAATAATAATGAATGAAGGATTATTAGAAATTGGAGGAGAAGGAGTTTTGATTGATTTTTTTAAGCAGCATAAATCATTTTTGATTACTTTTATAAAATCGCATAAATATTATTTTAAAATCAAAAAAGCGCTTTTTTTTTCAAATTGCATAATTATTTAGATAAACGCATTATTATTATTGTAAATGCATTAATAAATAATTTCTTCTAAACATAAAGGTTAATTTTTTTTTTTTTTTTTTCAACGCAGAAAATTTCAATCATTTTTTTTTCCTTGCACGAATAATTTTTTTTTTTTTCGCAATTTCTTTTTTAGAAACGCATAAATCATAAATTTATAAACGTTTAGAAAACACAT
>Ga0209960_1004640_pt1 | contig 10315 bp, 10 predicted proteins | sample ThiBiot_500_plan_2_FD_183947 | JGI IMG/M metagenome (GOLD analysis project Ga0209960, IMG submission 183947) | Wastewater bioreactor microbial communities from Cape Town, South Africa - Thiocy_expt_500_plan (SPAdes) | ecosystem: Engineered > Bioreactor > Thiocyanate-remediating >... | reverse complement strand
AGGCTCTGTGACATGCGGCGAATTGTGCGCTGGTGGACTAAGTTTATCACTCATTTGTCGAGGGTCTGATTTTAACGAGTGATTCACTGAATTATTGCTATTTATGTCTTTTGTGCTATTTTTAGCCACATGCTCATCGTTGGTATCATTTGTATTCGTTTCTGAGTGATCGTCGACTGCTTCCTCTTTTGGATCTGAATCTTTGTTGGATTCTTCATTAATCGCCTCCATATTATTATTATTATTATTATTATTATTATTAATTTTGTTTTCACTACTGTTATTAGTTGCGTCTTCCCGTTCAGAGTCACTGCCGTGTTGATCGAGAATTTTTACACGGTCTTTGACACAGCCATTATCATTATTATTATTGTCCTTATTATCAATATCACTCTTATTATTTAGACTTCCATCTGCTGTAACTCTCGCTGGTGTGTCGCGCGGTGGGGGATCCGACGGTTTTGTATTCTTTATCACATACAGCGTTGAAAATACTGTAAAAACAATGTTAACCATAATTACCATATCACCATTTGTACTATAAGAATTGGAACCGAAAAATGTTACCTGCGATTGCCAATATCACGAATAAGAACGTAAAAAATTTTTTGCTCGCATTCGGAGGAATTCTAATAGATATATTATCTTTGATTTGAGTAGTTGTGGATTGCTGATTCGATGCTGCATCTGACTTTGTAAATGGATTTTTCTCCAACTCTTCTGGCGACTTCGACATCGCTCCACCCTGCACTTTATTTTTAAACTTCTTAATAAATGAGGTGATCTTCTCGGTGGTGCTTTCGGAGTTTTGGTTGTCGCGATCTTGCTGAGATGACGTGGCCAATTCTGACGCAAGCAGATCTGAATGTGGATCTGCTTCATATTCATCGAAATATCTACTACGCTTAACATTTTGACCAACAGGATTTACAGGATTGTGAGCTGGTTCGGTGTCAGCATCCACTTTTAAAAACAATACTAGAGAGCCCACAAAGAATAACATGAATAATGCACATGTACACGCACGTACGCACATTTTTGATTATGTAACTGCGTCTTCAAGTTCTAAACGCGTGTTCGTGTTGTTGGTGCTTTTAATTGAAAGGCAAGAATTGTTTTTATTCTTTTTGAATTTTTAACACAAAACACATCAAACTAAATCTGATAAATTCGTGTCGTAAATATGGAGCTTGAAATGGTAACCGTGGATAATCCAGAGTCACTCAACTTGATCTTTGGTCAATCTCACTTCATTAAGTCCGTGGAGGATTTGTACGAAGCTCTCATCCAATGCAGGTACTAAAATTGAACAAATAAATCCAAGTAATCTTCCCGAAATTTGTTTTGTTTTGGAGAGCACCAAGTAATGATATTAATTTGAAGCATGAGCATTAAATTTGGCCTCGCGTTCTGCGAAGCATCAGGTGACAGATTGGTTCGTTGGGATGGCAACGATAACTCGCTTATTGAATTGGCAAAGGTACGATTACTCGCTCGATCTGATCGAAAAGTTTTCCATTCAGTGGCCGCTTTGTTTGAAAATAAAAAGCAATAACATTAGCATTGAACAGAACAATGCTTTGAAAATAGGTTGCGGTCACACATTCATTGTGTTCATGAAAGACGCATTTCCGGTCAATTGCCTCAATGCTATTAAGAACGTGCCTGAAGTAGCCAGAATATTCTGGTGCGTATTTATCATGCCTTGAGGCTATCTGAATATAACACGTCATCGCTTATAGTGCCACGGCAAATCCGCTTCAAGTCATTGTTGCGAAAAGTTCTCAAGGTCGAGGTGTCATGGGAGTTATTGACGGTCAAACACCTCTCGGTGGTACGTATTAGACGTTATTGTGTGAGTTCTGAGTTATTAACGCTGTGGTGCAGTCGAAGATCAAGAGAAGCAACAAGAGCGTAAAACTTTCTTGCGCAAAATTGGGTACAAGCGCTGAATTAAAGTTATGTAGCGGATGCAATAAATGAGTTTTTATTAACAAAGAAATAAGTAATAATATTAACGTGATACTTTTGAGCCAAACTATTAATTGTCACCTTCATATAAAACATTGCTGCCTTTTCGAACTGGGTTATTGTATACTGGACTCACAACAGTAGCTGCCAAGTTTGCGTTTCTTCTTCGGTAGTAATCAACTGTTCCCTTTGCTGCTCCAACTGCACATATGGATGTGAGATTGTGAATGTGAAAATAAAGTTAATACTTACAAGTGATCAAACCCACAGCCACAGCGACACCAATGACGATACCAGCAATGGCACCAGCAGTCAAACCAATCACTGCCTCAGGAGGTAATCGACATTCTTTCTCTCCTTCAACTGGTTGATCATCCTTCTGAGTGCAAGTCTCGTTTCGTGAGACGTACAATGGTGAGATGCACTTTTGATCCAAATAACACCAATAACATGCTTCATTGGCAATACATTCGTAACAGTTTGTGTAATTGCAAGGAGAGAAACATGAACTTCCATCACCTCCACACACTCCACACTTATCATAGTAATTGACACCGAATGGTTTGCCATCACAACCAATGCATGACAAGTCGTTTGAATTGCACAAACCACATTGATTCAAAGTACTGTTGCCATTTGTTTGACCAGAACAATCGACGGTAAATTCACAATGATCACCAGCGAGACCAGGAGGACAGTTACAAACACCACAAGTACACTTTCCACCATTCAAACAGCCGGTCGTGAAGCCAGGTGCTCTGCAACCATTCAAGTCGTTGCAAACTGTGGTGAATGTACCGGGGCATGTGAATGCATCAGCCACAGAGGCACAAGTGCTATTTTTACCAGCACAACACCATTCGCAGCCAGCCATATTATTACAAGTATCACAACCCAAGAATGCATAATCACTGCAAGGACAAGTGTTTCGAATGTCCACTGAAGCACAAGCAGTTGAAGATGATTTGTCTGTGCATTCGCCAGTTGTGTAATTACCACACCAATTGCACTTGGGATTCAAGTTACACAAACCGCACGAGTTGAATAAGAAGCAAAACTTGTCACAACGATAAACACAGATCTCAGGATCTTGACCTTGAACTTGGTAATAGAATACGTCACCAGAATCAGTAACGAAATAATCTGCAACATAAATCTTGTCGATTCCACGTTGACTCAAGATTTTTGGTTTCAAGCAGTATCCACGTTCGAGATTGGGAATTTCATAAAGAGGCATCGGACCAAGAATCACACCATCGGAGGTATTATTTCCCCATTGGAACTGGAACAACCCAGTACCATCTTGCCAATTGAACTTGTCAGGATAGTCGGTGGGTGAAGGAATATTGGCATTTGTTGGATCGTCTCCAAATAGAACAGTTGTTTGAGCGTCAGGGAAAGTTGGTGAAGTGATTGATAAAGTGAGTTCTCCTGATGAACCATCAGTTGGGTCGTCGACGAGAACAGTCAAATAGAGTTGATTGGTATCAGTCATTGAGAAGTACATCACAACACTGTTGGGATGAGGCTTTGGAACTGCTGTGTCGGCTAAGTTTGTATGGGGATTGGGGCTGTATGGTGCCACGTTGTGGTAATCGTAGAGAACTGTTGGCAATGTACCAGAAGCGAGAGGGTAAGGTCGTGCTTGGAACTCAGCTCCATTGTCATATCCGACATAACACACGTCAAATGAAGGAGGAATGTTGTTGATTCCAGAACTTGAGAATGTTACGTGCTCCCAGTGAACGACGCTCATCGAGTCAGAAGTAACCGGAATGCATTCGAGATCTGGGGCGCCGTCTTTCCATCCAAGGAGATACAACGAAGACTTGCAGTTCGATGACACGAAGTATTCTTCAGTGACAATAATCTCGTCTTCCAAGCCTTTCCAGTCAGAGGCCTTTGCAGCTAACAGTCTGTTGCTTCCATAGTCAATGCCGAAGAAGTTGTTGTAGGGCACGACAAAATCAAAGTCTTCCCAGGCGTGGTCCACATTGAACGGTCTTACAGACCAGCTCTTGGTGGAACCATCGGCGTAAAAAGCACAAAGGATATTATTGGAACTTGTTGTACCGGTTAATACTGCGCCAGCAAGGTCTCCGTACTTGGTTCTGTTGTTAGGTACGGTAATGACACCCTATACAAGAAATACGTCTCAATACGAGCTTACGAAGCAGTAATTATTTCAAGTACCTCCAGATTGTAGTTGATATAACCGACATAAGTAGCTTGGGCAGCAGCGGTTACTCGGAACAAATACCCTTTGTCAGTTGAAATGAGAAGATCTCCGTTCCAAGCCCCAGTGTGATCAAAGTTGAGACCACCACGAAGAAGTCCTACTGAACCACTGCAGTATGATTAGTTATAGCACTTATAACAAACATCTCGTACCCTCCAGGAGCTGTCAGCTTTACCCAAGTTCGAGTGATGGTCCCGTCTTTTCCATCTGGATTTGTTTCGATCTTGAGAACTTCACCATCATTTCCATTTCCTGTAAACATGTCTCCAACTTTAAAACCTTGAGCAATGGAACTAATGTGAAGTGAACGAACGGAAGCCATCTTGATCTCGTTAGTGAGACCAGAGAGACTCGAGAAAGGGACGTGAGAGCCATTGAATAACACTCTTTCGAACACGTAAGGATTACCACTAGGGTAATTTACGCTCAACAGAAGAGTTCCTGAGGGTTCATGATGCTCCGGAGCAATTGGTGCGTTGAAAGGGGTTCCGTTAACTTGAATCAATCTAATAGGGTTTACAGAAGCTAAATAATAGCATTTGATGAGTTCCGCATTATGATGCAATATTATATTTAAATATACACACCTGACAACTGCACAAAGGCAAGCAAAGTTATCAACAAATAGGCCTTCCTAAGCAGGCAAACCATGATTACGTTGCTCTTTTGTTGCACTCGCTTGAATCAGAAAAAAGATTTGAAATCAATGGAAACACCTGTCAATCTCAAAGATTTTACTGCGATTCGATTGGTTCCCCGGGATGACAGGTAACATTTCAAGCTACCACCATTTCGGTTATTTTACAATTTGACCTCTTTATTTTACAAGATCCTTTTTTTTCTTTTTTTTGCATGTACAAAGGGGAATAAAGAAAGCTAGTTCCTTTCGTTTGCGAACTGTCGTAAGAGTTCATTATTTGCGCGCAGGTCAAAATTGAGACGCACAAGCAAATCTTGGTGAGTTCTGAGAGACTGCTTTTTCATCATCTGCTCCGTGCAAAGTTCTGATCTTTTCGATTCCAAGGCTCGCTTGCGCTCAAGATATTCTATTTCTAGCTGTTTCATAGACAGCTCTATTTGTGCGATGCCATCTCCTTGTTTGGAGATCTCAGTTTCCACGTCAGCGATCTTGCTCTTTATGGCTTTGACGGAGCTTTCGCCGTCGCTGATAGTCTTCTTGAGCGTTACCAATACTTCTCCCTTGTCTTTGCTCGCATCGGCAATGAGGCGCATTCTTTTAACAGTTTCGAGCTCTTCTAAACTGGTGCCCTCATTGCCGTCCATCATCGCTTGAAATGATCTCTTTCTAATTTGACGTGGAGAAGGACATGATATCTCCTCTTCTTTTTTGATATACACTCCATCTAACGAGTCTGCTGGTAACATCGTGAGGGGACCTTGAACGGGGACTAACGACAATAATTAATTTAAAGATCCTCTCTCGAGCTATGTTATCAACTTACTCGGCGAAGGAGGGTCGCATTGCGAGAATCGATCAGCTTCGTCATAGCTGTCCTCTTCCAAAGACGGTTTAAGCCCTTTAAGCGCTAACGAGTTTTCCAAGTCGATGTATGGCTCCCAAGGCCGTTCTTCAACAATAGAAGTGGTCTCATTATTAGACGACATTTTGCTCTCTGTTCTACTTCGCTTCGTTTGCTTCATACCATAACACGGCAATAGACTTCCCGTATTCTCTTGCCAGCTCTCTGAACAGTCCATTTATCGTTAACTAATGTATTTAATGCGCAGAATTAGTTTACCTTTGGGAGCAGAAGACAACTTTAATTTCGAACACTGCCTCCAGATGGTATCATTCGCTAGTTTGACGATAAAACCTTGACGCAATTGAGTGGTCGGAGTAGATAGTATAGTACAAGGAATCCAAACACTACCACACGTAATCAGCACCGAGTTATGCAATTATCTATTTTCGCATCTGTTACCTCTCTTTATACAATAATTCGGCTTTATCTTCGGGACGAAAATGATAACCACTGGTAAGTATTCTTTGCTTTCTGAGTTGATTCTTATTTACAGTAATTGAATCCCTAAGATTGAGTTGTGTTTAAACAACAAAGGAAACTAGACTCCGGGGAAAGATTTACCTTTCATACTCAACTCCGTTGAAAAGAACTACTTTGAAATTCTGTTCATCGATCTTCTCGACAATTTTTCCTCGCCGCCAATAAGTCCCAGCTTTAAGTGAACCAAGATCTTTCTTGGCTGAGAGTTCAAGATCTGAATCCACTCGGATGTCAACAGGTTCTCCAATATCAAAGTTGGGTTTAGCATCTACCAATTTACCAAATCAGAATATTTTCATGAAAAGGTCAAATGACTTACAGTACCGCAACACTTGCAACAGCTCTTCTTTCCTTTTCAAGTTTGTTGCAAAGGGTTCGAGTCGAAACCAATCCACTTTCGCGCCATTTTCAATAAGCGCCAGTACGATTTCTTGACCTATCAGAAGTGATTTGTCAGAAAATTCTGCTTCGGTTCGTGAAGGAGGCAACGTTAAGTGACTTACCATACAGGCATTCCTTGCCGCAATTTTGTATCGGTTGTATATATTCGAACGCATAATGAAGTGCCGTTTTGGCTATAATCAACATTATACATTAATATTGTTGCCTTGGTAAGATAGTGTAACACTTACCTTCAGGTGTAATGTAGTTAGGATCTGCACCATACGATGCAAGCAACATTACTACTTCGTAGTTTAGTTTATCTTTTTCGCCTATTAACATAAGAAATCGGTTAAATAAAACCGATGTCATGTATTTATATTTGTTCACTACCTCCAAGCTGTCCTGAAAGGTATGATATCAATGGCGTTTCGCTGTTACCATTAGGGCGATTAATAGCTCCTTCGGGCATTTGTCGTAATATTAGCTCGAGCTTTTTAAAATATTCTGTAAAAAAAAAAAAAAAAAACCAACTCAGTACGTGAAGCAATTCTCTCAGAAATAATAAAACTTTCTTTGCGCTCGAATATCTGAAGATGTTCGCGGAAAACCATTGGTGTAACACTTACCACCATAAGCCATGCAGGCCTTGACTCCGTTTGGATCAGATCCAGATGAGCTGCTGTTCCGGTTTTGCGAACCAAACGAAGAACGCAATGGGGGTTTAGCTAAAATGTTTTCATCCTGTGATTTAGCCGTGGGAGCATTTCTTCGAGGATTATTGGGCGACCTCCTAGCCATAATTGAGGCAACTGACTGTACAGGGGGTTGGGCTGAATTCGGAGTATTTGATAAGGGCGGAATTACATGTTTCGTGGCAATGAGAGGAGAATTTACATCGACGGGCTATAATAGTGATTGTCAGTACATAATTATGAGGTTCACGAAACCATCAGATCTTTTTAAAAAGCGGGGTGAGAGGGAAAAAAAGATTTCAGAGTTTGCTAGGTACCTTGGCCATAGTGGCAATAACTGGTGTGCGGGTGAATTGATTGGGGTATTTCGAGGCTTGTAGTTGCGCCACTGCAGTGGAAGCTAATGAATCCAGCGCAGTCGAGACGTTTTGGGTGGAAGGAGCGATCGAATTACTTGCTTTGCGCGGCAATACTGGGGAGGTTCTTGGGGAGGTAGAACCTGACAGTTGAATTGTGGTCGTGTTGATAGTTTGAGGAATGGATTTGATTGGAACCGAGGGAGATATCGATGGCATTAAATTTGAAACGATTATTGTTGGGTAATTGTCTGTAGATTGAACAAATCCGCGAGAGCCGGAACCAGATTTTCTTAAATCTCGTTTGCTTGAATCCAGTTGCGTTTGTCCTCCCAATATGTCCATTTTCCCACTATTTCCTACATCTCTTTGGGGTAGGACGTCCTAGTAATATCATTAATACCAATTTATCGCATTTGTCGTGGGGTTGGAACTATTCACTGAATTCAATGCGGAGTGGATTAAGTTTACTTGAAATGAAATTATTATTTGATTGACAAGGAAAAATAGTGCGCCTACTTTTGTATGGCTTAAATGTACAATAAAATAATTAAAAATAAACAATAAATGTAAAAAAAAATTGAAGATCTGCTTGATCGCGGTTGTGTGGACATGTCATGCAACATTGAATTGAACAACCAATGACAGACAACATTAATTTCAAATCAAATAGAGTCATATTGACTTACTACCCCTTTCAATAGACTTAACATTTCGTTACGGGCAGCAAAAACATCTCTTACCTTCGCATTCATTGGACAAACATAGTTTTATGCATTATGTGGATACAGGTAATCGCGCAGAGATTGGAATGCCCGAATATATATACCAAATCAGCACTCTTAAACGTTCATGAAATGAGGTCACCAGTTTTCGGAAATTCCTGGTTTGGTAAAAGGAGAAACGTTTATTTTGCTTATTGTGTGTAGCAAAAACGTGCCAGTTCATGTCTTTGTTCATTAACAATTTTCCAAAACCTAATTGTGCCGCACGCAGCAACGGGCGATCCAGATCAGGTTGTTTGACACTAGCAACTTTTTTTTTTTTTTGAAGCTGCTCTTCGATAGTACCACAAGTATTGTAATATTTTTATTTAGGTTTGCAACAACGTTTTCAATATTATAAAGTTTTATTTAGTATAGTTACATTGCAAATATTCCTTATCCGGTAAATTCGGCAAATAAACTAACGTAAGCTTATTTCTTCTCTTTCTCCTTTTTGTCCTTCTTATCCTTGCTCTTTTCTTTGGCTACTTTTTCTTTCTTCTCCTTCTTGTCCTTATGCTCCTTATGCTCTTTATGCTCCTTATCCTTGTGGTGATCGTCTTTCTTATGATGGTCGCCTTCTTTGTGCTCTTTAGGCTGCTCTTTGTGTTCTTTGGGCTGCTCCTTGTGCTCCTTGTGGTTATCGTCCTTCTTATGATGGTCTCCTTCTTTGTGGTCCTTGTGTTTGTGCTCCTTGTCGTCGTCGAGTTTGGCGTCCTCCTGCAGGAGAATATTAGTACAACGTTACGGTAACCTCCCAATCAAATTAGGATTTAAAAGAATATTAACATTAATAATACTGTCTACCATTTTCTTGGTGAGTTGTGACACTGAGCGCAAGCCTTCGAAGAGAGTGTTATGCAAAGGAGTGGGTTCAACTTTATCCTATTACAATAGATTAGACTAGTTCTTTTCTTCGAGAAATTATTTGTATCACAGCGATAATAGTAATCGTAATATGGGGTGGGGGGTGTACCTTCAAGTAAGGATGTTCTAAGGCCTCTTTAGCAGTCAAACGTTTCTTGGGATCAGCAACTAACAATCTACGGATCAGATCCTTCGCAGCTGCAGAAACAGTGTCGAATTGAGGTGATTTGAACACAAGATCAGCTTTCATGATTAAACGGAACAAATCGGCATCGTTATCAGCAGAGAAAGGCAAACGACCGCTCAACCTTACACAATCGACGGATCAAACTTAAGTTCGGTTTAGACAAGGGTCTGAGTAACTTACAAAACGTATAAAAGCACACCAGTGGACCAGCAGTCAACAGCAGGGCCGTATCCGCCACCAAGCAAAACATCGGGAGCTAAAAATAGGAAAAATTAGTATATTTTACATACGTTTGGTGGTAATCTTTTCAGAAGCACATTGAGACAATTGATATGTTGTGTACCTACCAACATAGAATGGAGTACCGCAAGCAGTTTGGAGAGACTTGCCAGAGTAGAGCTTGGACAAACCAAAGTCAGCAAGCTTGATGCGGTTGTCACCTTCGTCCTTATTGACAAGCAACAAGTTTTCCAACTATTGCAATTATATTTAGAATTTAGTCCAAAATCGAGATAAAGTTGCATTGCACCACAAAGGTGTATTTACCTTTAGATCGCGGTGAACGATGCCAATATCGTGCAAGTAAGCAAGAGCGTCGAAAATTTGACGAGTGATTTTGGCAGCATCTTCTTCCGTAAACTTTTTTTGCCTGAATAAAGCAGTTTTAAAAAAATTGGTCGGGATACGCTTCACAGGACTTTGGTATCCAGCGGGGAACTGTAAAAAAAACTTCAAATATTCGAACACTACTTACTTTACAATTCTTTCGTAGAGCTCACCTCCCTGCATCCTTTAGTTTTTAAAACAGTTAGGTTTTTTTTTTTTTTTTTT
>Ga0209960_1004638_pt1 | contig 10320 bp, 11 predicted proteins | sample ThiBiot_500_plan_2_FD_183947 | JGI IMG/M metagenome (GOLD analysis project Ga0209960, IMG submission 183947) | Wastewater bioreactor microbial communities from Cape Town, South Africa - Thiocy_expt_500_plan (SPAdes) | ecosystem: Engineered > Bioreactor > Thiocyanate-remediating >... | reverse complement strand
AAAGAAGAAAATTTTAGCATCAAAGGCAAGTGGAGGGTTGTTGCGTCGTTCACTGAAGAAGACAAGAAATAATAATAAAGAGCTCTGAATCCGATTTTGACGATCAGAACGATGATGACGAGGTTCCCTATGAAGTAGTAGGATAAAAGCTCATAGTTAATTGCGGACTTAAATATTAACGCAATAAAAACCCTTCCTGCTTCCCTTAACGACCTTTTTTGCGCCGACTTTTTAATGCTAAAACCTACCAGTTCGGTACGCACACAATGATGGTTAAGTTAGTATTCTACTTAAAATGTTCTTCGTAAATAATGGGGGTAAAATACCACACAATTTTTTCACGCAGAACCTTCGAACAAACATTTTCTTGGGGAACCTTCGCGAACATTCATCCATTTAAGCTTAAATAGCCGCTACGCGAGAAACACGGCTCTATTCTCGATTTGCTGTACTCCTGTTTACGTTGCAAATCTATTTTAGAAATGGCTTTTGGACGTCAAACGAGCATATACTTGCTTATAATTGCTGTATTATTGTCTGTTGTTACTGTAGCATGCTGCCGTTATCAGAAAAGGCTTGGTGGTTACGTGCCTGTTTATGGTAAGATATTTTTATTTTAGTTAAGTTAGTTTAGAATAATGATATAAAAATATTGAGCAAAGCATTAATTCAACCAACGATGCATAATTAAATATTCAAATCATTTTGGCGGATTGCAATTAAAAGCTGTTAACTTAATCAGTAATTACTTCGCACAAAAAAAAAAACATGATTAATAGTTTAAATAACATGTATAATAATGATTAATCATTTTGATTAACGGGGGGACGAATTTTTTATAGAAATTTCTCTCCCCAACGAGATCTAGCTTCACGCAGAAGCCTGAGAGTCTCTAAAATAGCGTAGAAAATTACTTACTAGCCGCGTGAAAAGCTATATATCGTGAATAACACGCAATAACCCCAATGTTATTTATACAGTGATGATGCCGCTCGACACTGTAAATACAAACAATCAGCTGAATAATCCTCAGAAGATCCAACAACAATTAACAAAATTAAAATCCATTGGCGTAGATGGGTATGGTTATACGCATATTATACTTACATTCGACTATTATTACGGCTCGTACATTTGGTTCGCTTGACTTTTTTAATTGGACTGGATCTGGTGCTGTCGTGACTCAATACTCGATCAAATTATAACAATTAACATGTTATTGGTAAATTTACCTGTCTCGTCGCTCGGTCTCAAAGTCTGACCGAATTACTGTGCTCAATTTCCTTTTGAAGAAATTTATCAATTACGGCGATTTTCGTTACAGTTTATGAATATAACAATACTAATGCATACTTTACAGCATTATGGTCGATTGCTGGTGGGGTCTGGTCGAACAGTCACCAAAACAATATGATTTTTCAGGGTAAGTCAACCAACAATACTTTAGTATTAAATCAGTAGTTAGATAATAGTATATTAAATATTAAGAATATTCCATCAAATAGTTTTAATAATCGCATTCAATAATAATCATTATTGGAAATTTAGTTACCGGGCTCTGGTCACGATTGTAAAGTCCATCGGTCTGAAAATGCAAGTTGTCGCATCTTTCCGTATCCTTATTATTTATTTCATATCTACTATCAAATATCGTAAACATTTACGAAACAAATCCACAATCACTTCCGCTCTACGACTTTTATCTTCCTTAACTACCAATAATAGACAAATGCGGTGGTAATGTAGGTGACTCAGTTACCATTCCTCTGCCTCAATGGGTGCTCAATGTTGGTCAATCCAATCGTACGTTAGATCTGGTTTTTATTCTCAGATTCACCGGGTTAGGCTAATCTCATTTAATAGCCGATATTTTCTATACTGATGCCGAAGGTCATCGCGATGATGAATATTTGACCTGGGGAGTAGATAATCAATATCTCTTCCAAGGCAGATCTGCTTTGCAACTATACGGGTAAATTAAATCATTACATTACGCTTGTACTGTTCGTCAACTAATTGTACTGGCACAGCGACTTTCTGTCCGCATTTGCCAATGAATTCAATGACGTCATTGGATCAGTAATTACTGAAGTTCAGGTATTTTACGTTAAAATAATAATACGCCTATATAGGGCACAATATTCGAATATTAAACTGTTTATTTTAGCCAAATTCTAACTTTTAATTGCGAGTAGGTTGGCTTGGGCCCGGCAGGAGAACTGAGATATCCGAGCTATCAATCCAAGTACTGGACATTCCCTGGGGTTGGAGAGTAAGTACTGTTATTTATATTATAATAATAAAGATAATATTGCAGAGCATTCAAACACTCGCATTCTAGTGATCATTAATTATTTGCGCAGGTTCCAATGCTACGACAAATACATGCTCTCATCACTCCAAGCTGCGGCGACTAAGGCCGGTCACTCCGATTGGGGCTTGGCTGGTCCTAATAACGCTGGCAATTACAACTCTCGTCCTGAACAAACTGGATTTTTCCAAGAAAATACTCGCGATAACTACGAAAGCGATTACGGTCGATTTTTCTTGAGTAAGTAAATACAACTCTCGTTCAATAGAACAATTCCAAATTAATCAAATATTTACTTACACAATCAACGTTAGATTGGTACGCGACAACATTGATTCAGCACGGCTCTGCGGTGCTCGCGAAAGCCAATGCGAGTCTGGGCGGGCGATGCAACTTGGCCGCGAAAGTGAGTGGCGTGCACTGGTATTACAACACGCCGTCACACGCTGCGGAACTCACTGCCGGCTACAACAACGCCTATCAAGACGGTTACAAACCTGTAAGTGCTGTCATAATTACTCGCGTCAAAGTGTCAACAATGGATACGGCTTATAATTTACGTACTTAATCAGATTGCCCGCATGTTTGCGCAATACAATGTGACGTTCGATTTTACCGCGCTTGAAATGACTGACAACAACGGTGATGGCTGCCAATGTGGTCCCCAAGAACTTGTAAGTGTGGAGAACATATCCTGTTTGGAAAAAATAATTCTGAAGATATCTAACTTTCCGATCTAATTTAGGTCTCTCAAACTCAACTTGCTGCAAAGTCCGCTGGCATTCGTAAGTTAAAAGGCAATATTTTGCATGTCGACTAACGCGTTATGTTAGACTACGCTGGTGAGAATGCGCTCGAGACTTATTCGGATTATGGCTACCAACAGATCGAACAGAAAGCCAAGCAGAACGGACTCATTGCCTCGTTCACTTACTTGCGCCTCTCAGACACTTTGATGCAGCCCAACAACTTGAATACATTCGCTAACTTTGTCAGCACCATGCATAACTTGTAAATTAAACTGCATCGCTTCTTGTTCACGCCATATTTTTTTTCGTTTTGAATTAAAAAAAATTGATCGTGAACTTTCTCAAAGGTATATCGTGGTTATATAGAAAGCTGTGTTTCTAGCGTTTATATTATTATGTACAATCGATTAACTTTTCAAGTTGCTCAAAAATTGAAGTGCGCCACTTGTCGTCACGCCGCAAAAATGCACAATAATATTATTTGTACATATTACCCTTAGCAACTAAGCTCAAAAACTCTCGTCGAGTCTTTTGGTCGTCTCTAAAACTTCCGCACATGGCACTGGTAACAGTATTCGCGCTCGTCTTTTCAACACCACGCATAACCATGCACATATGACTATAAAATTAACCATTAATATGAGACAATACAAGAAAATTTTAGTAGAAGTCAATGCTGAAATTAATTCCATGATTGATCTTTAGCAGATTCGTTACCTGCACTCAATAATGACACCACAACCAGCAGGATTGACTGCTTGTACAATAGCTTCGGCAATTTGTCTCGTTAGTCGCTCTTGCACTTGCAACCGTCGAGAGAAGATCTCGGCAATTCGAGCTACTTTGCTTAGGCCCAGCACTTTACCATTAGGAATGTATCCAACATGAAGCTTCCCGTAGAAGGGAACCAAGTGGTGCTCGCACATGGAGAAGATATCAATGTCACGAATAATGACCATGTCGTCGGAATCAATTGAAAACACCGCTCCGTTCACCACATCTGGAAAAAAATCGTGACCACGAGTTAGTGTGATTTTGCGTTGGGTGATTTAGTACAGCAATAAAATTTGTATTGAACTATTCACATTAAACAGAATTATGTTCGTTTTCGAAGGTATTATAAAGTTTTGCAATGGAAAGATCAAGATCTAGCTCGAGGTTCTAGAATTCTTACCATCAAGATTTTTCTCGTAACCTGAGGTGAAAAATTGCAATGCCTTGGCCATTCTTTCGGGAGTTTTTTGTAAGCCCTCTCTTGATTCAGAATGTCGTTAGTAAGTGTATGACCAACCGCATGCAGTTAAAAGGACCCACAACAATTTAAGAATCATTATACACATTAAAATCAAAATATTAATTAGGTTAAACAAGCTGAAATCAAGTGTTCCGAAAATTTCGTGAGCAAATTACAGATCCAGAACGTTCTTCGTAACAACTTCCCGGAGAATTTTTATATTTAGCAGGCATTGCTTTATGCTCAAATTTAATCGTAAAGGTAGCTTTAGGCATTGCAATAACTCCGAAAACATTTTCATACCTATCAAGATCTTCGCCCAAGCAGGAGATCACCGAGGTGCATGACTCCACCAAACGTTCCTTATTCTGTTCTCTTACGTCTTTAATGTGCTTCACATCTGCATAACGCATGTGAGTCTCGACGGTGCCCTTGGTTTCGAAGATGTGTTCCTCAAAGTCGCCGGCTTCGACCTTGACTTTAATTTCGGGGTGAGCAGCTTGAGGTTGGCTCATGTTGACAGACTCGTGTGGTTGTGTTGGTGGGCTTGTGTGAATGAAAACAACTGATTCCCGTTTCAAATTTATTTTTCGGACGGACACGTGTTATCGCGCAGTCCTTGTAGATTATCAAGCGGAACGGGCTATTTGCCTTAAAAGGATTTTTCGGCATAATTTGAGCTAGAACGTAAAGTTCTACACTGGCTGTCGATCTTACGAACCGGGTTATTTGGCCGACTTTATAAACCCACCTCTCCCACCCCCCGAGTAAACAGCAACACCAGCCATGACCGAATATCATTTCGATACTTCAGGCGTGGATTTGTATGAAAAGTTGAATTACATCCTAGACGAATTGGATACCCGGATGTAAGTTGCAGTTGTTGAATTGTTTTTAATTAGTAAAAATACGATTAATAATCAATTGTGTATAGCGATGAGATTGGGTTTTTAGTTTCGATACAACAAAGCGGGCTAGAAAATCAAAATCAGATCCATTCTCCATTCAATCAATATTATTTTCTTTTCGAGCATAAGCTTGGAATTGGCTATGGAATATTACCTCGAATTGCTCGTGTTGCTAATGAGAAATATCATAATTACATACAAAAAAAGAACGGTAAGATTTTTATTAATATCCCCAGCGACTAAACCAAACAATTTGCAGGTGTAAATAATATAAATATATTTAAGAAGATTTTGAGATGCCTTTTGATAGTTAATGGAGATAATTACACGGCGTGGAATCAACGGTAAAAGATTTTTCAATTCCCTGTACTTTCAGTTGGTAATTATTCATAGAAAACAATTAGTATTACAAGATCATATAACATTAAATGAGGAACTACAATTTTCCTCGTTAATGCTCACAAAACATAAGAAAAGTACTGAAACTTGGGCTCACCGGTACTAGATCTCAATTAAATACTTACTCGGGCCACAAACTAAATATTATTCAGTCGATGGGTGTTAGATAGATTATGGCGATCACGTACATTAAGCACAGAAGACTGCAGTAAAGAATTTGAACTATGCGCTCACATAGCCAAAACACGTGCGCGCAATTATTATGCATGGAGTCACCGGCTATGGTGTCTACAACATGCAGATATTAATGTGGTACGGTTATAAGTTCATTCAGCCATATTTACCAAATTTCAATTTTGGATCGATTAATTCAGCTTCGGTAACTACGTTTGTTGGCGAAGACTTTCTAAATTATTCGATATATATAGCATTTAGAAGATTACAAATGGGTTCAACAATGGAATAGAACAATGTTGTCGGATTACAGTGCGTGGCATCACCGCGAAGAAATTTTGAGATTGTTTTTGGAATATGAAAAGAATCAACATAATGAAAGGCATGAAAACAATGATGTAAATACTATTCCCAATAAGACACAGATTAAATTGAATATGCGACCGATCTGGATTCGTGAACTTGAAGACAACCGGGATTATATTCTCACTTATGCAGGTCACGAGTCATTATGGTAGTATTACTTACTATTTATAATATAAACATGATATTTTAACGATTATCGTCGCGCAGGATGTACAGAAAATTTTTATTCTCGCAGTGGATTCGCATTAACCTCGAGAGCCAATCAACAGACGTATTGGCAATTAATACTCAAACAGGTACGCGAATATGCTAGTACTACTTTAAGTATATTTGATTACTCATTTTGCATCAAACAGACGGTTCCACTGAAGGATCCTTAATAAACGAAGTATCATTCGTTGAAAGTGTCATAATGAACACACAAGTCGTAAGTTCAAGACTTAGGGATAATACATTTCCATTTAAAGTAAATTATTTATCGTCAGGACGAGTATGGACGAAGTAACAATCGCGAAGCTAAAAATTATGCCCGTTGGATCTTACTTAAATTGAAAACGATGTTAATTGCAACGGAATTTGCTGATGATAATGATAGGGTCATTATTAATAATACTATTCACTATATAGACATGGTGATATTGCGATTCAGATCCATTCCCCAATAAAATCCTTGAAACGTCAAATTGGATGAATATTATTATACATTTGGTCCGCGATATTTACTATAATACAATTTAAGAGGATTATTATTTACAAATATTTAGACAGATCCAGGTCGCTGTACACTGCGTAATGTATGTTCTTTGCAGCGCGTTTTTGTTCGGCTGCTTCTCGTTTCTTTTGGCTCAGTGTTTTGCGTCTTTTGTTCTTTTTTTCATCATTCTTTTGGTATTTTTTGCTTCGGATTGGCGCGTTTACTTTTGCTGGATCTGTGTGGGTAATTCTCGGTTTATCTTCGTTAGGATTGCCAACCCCAAGCCGGTCTTTCTTTAATACGGTAGGTACTGGAAACAATCGTCCTTGTTGTTCTTTTCCGAGTCCTCTTTCACCATCCCAATTCAATTTCTCGCGCATGATTTTGTAGCCTTTGTTACTTTGTGGAATATCAAAATGAACAGCTGGCTCGTATTGTAGATTAAATAAATGAGCTGGTGATTTAATATGATCTTCTTTGCTGTCAGAAAAGTGATTGTTGCATCTCTCACAAAAGAATTGTTTGTTGGATAATTCATTATTTGATCTTCTACTATCATTCACATCACTAATTTCATCGTTTTTTGCATCCGCGATGTTATTGGCATTTTCTGAATTATTTTTAATATTTTTCTTTTCTTTTTCTTTCTCTCGGATCTCTTGATAGAAAGTCCTTAAATTATCGTTAGGATCCTCGTCGGCAATTTTTTCCCTATTCCTCGTGGAGCTGTGGCCAATAATCAATTCGTCTTCGTCGTATTCGGCGTACACGAATCTTTTGCGAGTGTATGGAACGGATGGCGGGTTCTTCGGGATAACATTTTCATAGTAATCCATGACTTTAATGAAAATATATTTACAAATTATAGAGCCGTGTTGACTCTCGAGTCGTCAGGTTTTTGAAAATAAAATTTTTGCAACGCGATATGTTTGTCTGTTTCTGTTGTGGGTGTCCAAACATGTACAAATCGTTGATTGGGTTGGTTTTTGCAACTTTGTGCGTGGCGTTTGCCATTGCCAGTGGTTGGGTAAGTACTTATTCCTTTGCAAAAATACAAATCTGAAATCCAAGAGGCTAAAACTTGGAGAGTTCTTTATTAATCATATTAATTAAGGGTCCTGAGAAGACTCAACAATACTCTGGGTAAGCAGAAATGATACAGTTAAAATAAAAAATAAATTGATATTTTTAGACATAAAATTATACAGATGTCAGAAATATTTAACGACTCTTCCGCAATTAGGTCGTCTAAATAATATTCACTTATTACTATTACAACTGTAATTCGCCGCATTAATTTGACACTCGTTAGTTACATCACTATCAATGGAACTCTTACTGACAGCGGTACTCACATCTTTTATTGGTTCTTCGAAGCAAGAAATAACCCCAAAACTGCCCCTCTTGTTTTGTGGTTGACTGGTAGGATTAAAATAACTTTGCGATCCATATGCTAATGCCGTGCTCCTTATCTTAGGTGGTCCTGGTTGCTCTTCTCAATTGGCATTGTTCTACGTGAGTAATGTTATAAGATATTGTAGCCACTCATTATTCATGCCCAAATTAGGAAAACGGCCCGTATAATATGGATCAGAACATGACCGTCACTTCCAATCCTTACAGCTGGAACAGCTACGCTAACGTCATGTACGTCGACCAACCTGTTGGCACTGGCTTCTCATATGCCGATCACTACTCGGATTACGTGACCGACGAGACTGGAGTCGCTGAGGACATGTACCAGGTACGCACCTCGTCATCTCATTGTCGTAATTTCTTAGCCGCTAATGTCTTCAATGCGTTGCAGTTCTTACAAAAGTTCTTCGCGCAATTTCCTCAGTACAGCAAGTTACCGTTTTTCATCATCGGTGAATCTTACGCCGGACACTACGTCCCTGCTATTGTAAGTCAACTACCGAATGGTGCATATTTACACACCTGTTTGACGGCTACTATCCATAGGGTGCTCGCATTGTTGAAGGCAACGCAAAGGGCGGCAATCCTCAGCTCAACTTGCAAGGTGTTGGCATTGGTAACGGTTGGGTCGACCCTCAAATTCAATACGGCTCCAACGCTGATCTGCTCTATGAGAATGGTCTCTTGCCGGAGGTTGAAAAGCTGTTATACGACGACGTGCTCTATCCTAGTATGTGACACTTTGACACGTGTCATTTTTTTATTTTTTGACACTTTTTGCTCACCAGCTTGCGAGCTCTTGATTATGTCTGGTGCTTGGCCACTTGCTCTCGAAGAATGTAACTTGGCTCTTGAAGTATGTAATCATTATATTGACGTTAGAAGACACTAACATGTTGCCCAAGGGCGCTTTGCTTGGTGCTGAAGCTTCAGCTGGTCGATCAATCAACGTAATCAACACAAAGTTTCTACGAGAGACGTTCTAACACCTAACATAGGTCTACGATGTTCGCATTCCCTGCCAGTATCCTCCCTTGTGCTACGACTTTGATCCACTCTCCAAGTTTTTAGCTGTACGTTGTTTAACTTGATCCGGCCGTTATCTTGTTACTCATTCGCTCGCAGCAAGATTCCGTCAGGAAGTCACTTGGTGTCTCTCCCAAGGCTCAATGGACTTCATGCAACAAGTTGGTGCGTGATGACGCGTGTGGCCGTCGATGTTAAATCCACGCATCAAATATTAAATAATTGTTGCATTGTGTAGGTCTACTCCATGCTCCTTGACGACTGGATTGGCAACTTTGCCGTTGACGTGCCCAAGATATTGGCCGCTAATGTCCGTGTCTTAGTCTACAGTGGTGACAAGGACTTCATTTGCAACTACATTGGTGGTCAACGCTGGGTTGCTAATATGGACTGGCCTGGCAAGGTAAGATCGAGGCGATAAATCTCGGCAATGAATGCTAACCGTTGTGCTCGTAGAATGCTTACAACAAGGCTCCGGAGACCGCTTGGAATGTAAAGGGTAAACAAGCCGGCACTTCCAAGACCGCCCAAGGCTTGACTTTCTTGCGTGTCTTCGAAGCTGGTCACATGGTCCCGATGGATCAGCCCGCCAATGCCTTGGCTATGTTGCAAGCCTTCCTTAACAACAAGCCATTTGCTTAAATTAAATTAATTGAATGCGACTCTTTCAGGGAGTAATAAAACATTGCTCTTTTTTGGAGCTCAAAAAAATTACCGCCGAACCGTTGCTGGTACAAGGAACGACATAATTAGTTCTGGATTGATTAATATCTTATTTATGTGGACTATAATACACCTGTACAGCAATAATTCTAACAAATCTACAATCGGAAGGCACGACGCGGATCTGAAATCAAAACATCAAAAAGTTCGGATGGGATCTGAAACGCTTGGCTAAAAATAATATTCAAGTTGCCTTCAGTCATTTTGTTAACTGATGAATTATCCGCCACTTTGCGCAGTAGCATAAAAATCTTGCCAAGTATCAGTCGGTTTGCTTTGGGCAAAAACACAGTCACTTTGGACACAGCAGTGACTGCCTG
>Ga0209960_1004637_pt1 | contig 10320 bp, 10 predicted proteins | sample ThiBiot_500_plan_2_FD_183947 | JGI IMG/M metagenome (GOLD analysis project Ga0209960, IMG submission 183947) | Wastewater bioreactor microbial communities from Cape Town, South Africa - Thiocy_expt_500_plan (SPAdes) | ecosystem: Engineered > Bioreactor > Thiocyanate-remediating >... | reverse complement strand
CACCGCCAAAAAAAAAAAAAAAAAAAAAATTCTAATTGATTATTACAATCCTCCTGATTCAAGTTTTACTTACACCAGCATCAAGAGCAAGCTGTGAAATATATATCTGTTGGAGAGTGGAAAGAAGTAGGTCTCACTCAAAAAAATGGAATAATGCAAAAAAACATTGGAAATCTCAAAACGCCGCCTTCAACTTCAATAGTAATGAAACTAACCAACAATTTCAAAGATTGGAGATGGAAAAAAGAAAATATTAACATCAAGCTTTTCATTGGAAAATGAGAGTTGAATAGATTCAAAACTAAACTTTCAGATAATCAAGAAAATAATACCTCTAAATACATAAGATATTACACATTCTAAATCTTTAAAATTTTTAATTTTAGATGTAAAGTGTCTTTAATCTCATTGCATTTCTATCTTTTTCTTCAATTCCATTATCAAAAACTGTAATTGAAGTTAATCCTCCTGATTCAAGTTTTACTTCAATATTTGTTGCAATTTCTTTTATTGATTTTTTTTTAAAAAACAATTAATTAGAATCCAATTGAACTAAGAAATAAAACATAATACTCTGAATTAATTAGATGTCATTTAATAAATCATGAACACCAACTTTTTTATATTTATTTATTTCAATTTTTTTTCAAATCTTTGAATTTTTAACATTTATTTTTTGTTGATTAATATTTCGAAATTACAGAGAAACATGGTTATTCTGAGAAGATGGTAACCTGTTTCCAAAATTATTTGAAGTAAATAGCAAAGAGAGGAAGAACTTGAGCTTTTTCAAATACAACCAATTCATTTGCAACATATCCGTCAATATTTCCTGTGATTGGATATGCATCATTGTACTTTCTCTTGTCCACTATAATTTTCAAAAAGAAAAAGAAATTGCATAACTAAGTGGTAAAAGAGAAGATGAAAAAAGGAAAAAAGAATCAAAAACCTAAAGCATAATGAGATTGATAACCCAATTTACATGGTCTTCGAATAAAACCTTCCGGATTTTCTTGTGTAATTGGTCCTTCAATATATGGACTTTCTGTCACTATTTCCAATTTTTTTTAGAAAAAAAAAAAGAAAAGAAAATTGAAAATGAAGGAAAAAAAAAACAAATCAAATAAATAACCAGGATAAACATTTCCGGGAGTAACCATACAAATAATAAAAGGTTTTCCTTTGGGACAATCTTTCACATATTTTGATGAATAGAATAATGAACTACTAAAATACATTCCTATTGATTTTGAAAATTAAGATAACGAAAAAGAAAATGAAAAATCATACCTTGGCCATAAAATCCAGCATCAGTTGCTCCTATTGCTGCTAGCCCTTTTTTTAAAAAAAATGAAAATGAAAATTGGAGTTAAAAATTAATAAATAATCCAAAATAACGTTAATAAAAAGTTACCAGTTTGACAAATTTCATGTAATGCAGTCTCACTTGTTCCATGAATCATTGGAATTGCATGTAACTATTTATTTAAGATTATTAGTTGATTTCAAACAAATCATAAAATAAAATAAATCAAAGAGTTTTCACCAATTTCGAGTGATTCCAATCAAAACCTTCAGCCATTTTAGAATAATGATTATAAAATTTGAACTTTTGTGCAACATCATTTCCATTTTGCCAATCATCTTTCTTGAAATTTCCTGGATTTGCTCTTTGTTGATTGAAAAGAGAGGATCGGTAATGTTGAAATGAATCAAATAACTTTTCATTGAATAGAACATAAGCTTTATTGATTTGTTTCATATCTCCTCCAAAAAATGTCATTAGTAATTCAAGTTTCTTTAAATATTCATTTTCATTTCCAACCACATTTTGTTTATTATCTCGAAGTAAATATCGAATATATCTTGTCTCCACATACCCTTTTTCTTCCCATTTGGTTTTTTCATTTGGTTTTGTATTCCACCAACATTCATTATTTACATTTGTTGAATCAGATATTGTTAAACTTGAAAGTAAAGGAGAAAGGCTTGAATCTGAATTTGATTGTAATTGAGTTGTAATTGAAGCTTTGATTGTCATTCCATCTTCTAAATCTTCCACATCATCCAAAACAATATACTTTCCATTTTCTTTGAAATATAATCGAATGTTTGTATTTTCTTGAAGTTTGATTTTTAATTTGACATCATTTTCTAATTCTGGTAATGTTTTTGCAGTTGTCCTCAGCTTGAATATCTCTGCATTATATTCAATTTCGTAGGTCGATCCTATTTTGGTTTTATTTTAGAGTAAATAAAAATTAAAAAATAATTATTATTTTTAACTTTTTGATCCTTCTTTTTTCTTCTTTTCTTCTTCCAATTTTCTTTCTTCCTCTTTTCTCTTCTCTTCCAATTTTTTTTCTTCTTCTTCAATTTTCTTCCTTTCTTCTTCCAACTTTTTCTTTTCCTCTTCTAATTTCCTCTTTTCTTCTTCTTGATCTAATTTTTTGAATGATTTTTTTTTTCGTTTTTTATCATATGAAAATGAAAAAAAATTTACCAGTTAACCCGAGTTCTTTTCTCAATTTTGCTCTTGTTTCAATTGGATTTCTTTGAAATGATTCTATTAATTCAACAATCTTTGGACAATTACTTTTTCTTTTTTGAAATTGTTCATCAGTTTCCCATTCAAATTTTTGAGTTGAAGTTGAATGTTGTCTTGCCCAATCAAGTGCAGTTTTTCCATCATTATCTTTTTTATTGATATCTATTTCTCTTCCACACCCTAACAGATATTTCACGACTTCAATTTGTCCTGTATAACAAGAAAACAAAAAAGGTGTTTCTCCTTCGTTTCTTGCTTTATTGATATCAATCCTTTTATCATTTAATAATAATTTCACAGTGTCAATATGTCCTTGTTGACAAGCAATATAAAATGGTGTTGCATCATTCTTATTTCCTTTATTGAAATCAACTCTATTATCATTTAATAATAATTTCACAATATCAATATGTCCATTTTCACAAGCAATAAGAAAAGGTGTTGCACCAGTATTGAATGCTTTATTAATATCAACTCTTTTATCATTTAATAATAATTTCACAATTTCAATATGTCCTTCTTGGCAAGCTATGCAAATTGGTGTGAAACCCAGACTTGATGCTTGATTGATATCAATTCTTTTATCATTTAATAATTTCACAATTTCAACATGTCCATGTAAACAAGCAATAAAAAAAGGTGTTGCTTCATATTTATTTGCTTTATTGATGTCAACTCTTTTATCATTTAATAACAATTTCACTATTTCTATATGTCCCCAACCACAAGCACGAAAAAGAGGTGTTGAAGAATACTCAGGATCTTGCCAATTAATGTTAATTTGTTCATTTTGAAGTAATTTTCGAACTTCTTCAACATTTCCATCGGAACAAGCTTTCCAGAGTTTTTCTTCCATTTTTCTTTTTGGTTTGTCTTGAGAAAAAAATCAAAGGTCAAGGTCACAATGATTTTGAATTTATGTATTTATTTTATTGAATCAAGAAAATTGTCGAAATAATGGAGAGGATCGGGTTGATTTTGTTATTTTATTTCAGCTTTCTTGATTTGCTTTTATTTGTGACTTTTAGAATAATCCAATTTGCAATTTGAACAAATAGAAATTAGAACAAATTGATGAACTATTGAAGTTGTGAACTATCTGTTAGAGTGGAAGAGAAATATATCAAGAACAAATGGAATAATGCAAAAACATCATTGAATATCTCAAACACCGTTCAACTTCAACACATGAAAATAATGAACTATTTCAGAAAACCAAAAAAATCAAATTTGAAGAATTGGAAAAAAAGGTGGAAGAGAAGAGGAAAAGATTTCTGAAATATTTTCATCATAAAACTTTGATAAAATACTTCAATACTATAAAACTTTGATTGAATAGATTCATTGGAAAATGAGAATAGAATAGATTCTTCAATTTCTTAAATATAAATGTTCAAACATTTCTTTCATTTTAATTTTTTTTTTTTTTCGAATAGATTTCTTTCATTGGAAATTTGAATGGATTCGAAAAATCCCTTAGTATTGTATTCAAGTTCAAGTGAAGATGAGGATAAAGAAGAAGATCAAAAGGAATTAGAAATAGAAAACCACAACTATAAAAAACAAAAATTAGATTCAAAGTCTCTTCCTCCTTTACCTGCTGAGTTCTTAAATTTTTTAGAACCAAAACAAAAAATAGAAAATTTAAATTCAAAAATTCGGACTGTACCTCATATTGAAGGGAATTGGGCAACTCATGTATATATTCAAGGTTTTCTTTTTTAAAAAAACATTTTTCAACTAATTGAATAATTTTTATTTTTTTTAAAAAAATTAGTTCCAATTGACCCATCTCTTAGTAAATTACTTCAAAAAATTTGTGAAAAATCAAATAATTGTAAAACTCTGCCAAAAGTTTTCAAGATGAATGTCATATTAGCTTATCAAAGACATTTTATTTGAAAGTTTTTCAAATTGAAAGGATTGTTGATTTATTACAAGCATCATTAATGAACCAAAAAAGGTCTTGTCAAATGATATTTCGTGTATTCATTTTTTTATTTTTTGTTCATTTTGTTTCTTGCCTCAACCCGAAAATATTAAATTCAAATAAAATAAATAACAGGTTTCATATATCATTGTCTAGTATCACTGTATTTTCAAATGATGAAAAAACTAGAAATTTTCTTTCGGTGATTTTAGATTCAGAACAAAATGAGGTTTGATTCTTTTTATTTCTTTTTCGTTTCGTCTTTTTTTTTAAAAAAATAAGAAGAAATATTATCAAAAGCTTTTAAAGTTAGTTGAATTGGTTGATGAAATCGTAAAAAAATTTGGATTTCAAGAATTTTATAAGGTTTTTAGTTTTTTTTTTTTTCTAAAAAAAAATATAATAAGAGAAATCAATATCCAATTCCTCCATGATTAGGATCCAGTATTTCATACAAGCATTGGATGGAGTCTTGAACCAATTGTATTAAAGAAACAACAAACTTTTGAACTTGAACTTCAACAACATTCTTTTATTGTATCGAAAATTGATATGAAAAGTGGGAATCGATGTTATAGTTTCCCACTTCAAAATTGAATAAATCCACACAAAATAATAATAATAATAAAATCAAAAAATTATAGAGTTGTAATAAACAATATTTAATTGGATTACAATATTTATCAATTTTCTTATAAACATAGATTTGAGAATTAGTTACACTTGAAGTGCAAAAGATGATCTGAAAAGAGAACCACAATGACAAATAAAGCAGCAGCATCAGAATCTTGAAAATGATTATTATGTTAAGAAATGAAGAATTGTAATTTTTCTTTTTTCTTCTTCTTTTGATTTTTTATTTCTGACAAACTTCAATAAAATTTTCTTGTTCTTTAGTAATTTCATGATTTTGAAACAATAGATCCCTTGATTACCTTCTTCTTCTTTGAATTGTGTTGAAATATCAATCACTGATTGGCAGTGAAAAAGAATATATTCTTAAAATAAAAGAATCAAGGTTTCTATTTGAAGAAACTCATTTTGATTGAGCACCTGACCAAGTGATTTTTGAAAAGTTGAGCAAAAACCTTTGTCAAGAAATGGGGGTTGGGGGAATCATTCTCAACAAAAACCCAAAACCCAACAGAATCAATCAAGAGAATGGGAAAAGGAAAGAAAGAAAGAAAGAAAGGATAGGAATAATTGATGAAAAAACGTATCTCCACACTTATCCCAAGCTCCAGAAAAAAAAATAAAATAAAACAATAAACGATAACACCAAAGAAAAACAAAAAACAAAAAACGATTCCTCAATTCAATAGATTTCATTGAAATTTCACCAAGATAACACAATTTAACACAAAAAATCCAAAAGAGAAAAACAAATTTCATTGATAACACAAAGAGTTGTACTACAATTTTTCTTTGGGATCAAAAAGAAAGAAGAAGAAGATGTGAGAGAAAAGAAAGGAAGGTGGCAGTATTCGAGTGTATTAGAATACAATTGATAATCGATAATAAGAATGAGATTGATGAAAAAGGGTTTTTCAAAAAAATTTTTTTGGTTGGGTGGGAAAAAAAGAAAAAGAAAAAAAAAAAAAAGATAATGCGCATAAAAGATAATCTCAAACCCCAAGGACCAATCAAAAGCCTTCCTTTTCCATTATTCCCATCCCAATCATCAAATAAAACTTATAACCAACTTATATCCAATTCATAACCCTATACCTCTTCCTTATCTCAACTCATAACTAACTAACTATTCAATAACTTATAACTGATTCAATTCATAACTAATAACTTGATTGATTCAATTCTTTAATTTCTTACAATTCTGACAATTATTCCCCCATGTTTTGTCAACTTTTTTGAACCTATTCATAACCTATAACTTGTATCCAATTCCCTATTCATAACTCTCAACTTATTCCCAATTCTATAACTTATATTCAATTCTATAACTACAACTCTTCTAATTTATAACCTTATTCATAACTTTTAACTTTATCAATTGTTTAATTTTGGACTATTGAAAAGTTTTGACTTATTTCAATTCTGGAGCTTGACTTTATTCTGATCAGAAACTTTAAAACTTTAACTCGTTCATAATTCATAACTTTAATGACTATTCAATTTGATCTGAACCTTGTCAATTCTTGTTGTTAACTTTGAACTTATTCAATTCTTTAATTTTGAAAAAAAAAAAATATTCACGAATTTGTGATCCCGTTTGAAACTTTTGAATCTCAAATTACTCCCACCCATGACCTCTAACTCAAATTTTATAACTTATATTCAATTTAGAACTTTATATCCAAACCATATGAACTCAATTAATAACTTAAATGCATATTCCAATTTAGAATTTTAACCTTTAATTTTTTGAAAAAAAACAGAACGATTCAAAATTCCCACCAATTTGATCCAATTTGAAAATTTGAACCTCTCTAATTTAACTCCTTCAATTCTTATTCTTATTCTTATTCTTATTCTTATTCTTATAACTATAATTTAAAAAATTTTGAATTGATAAGAAATAACAAAATTGAAATTGAAATTGAAATTGAAATGAGAATTATTAGAATTATATTTGAAATTTTGAAATTTGAAAAATTAGGAGTTAAAAAAAAAAAACGAAAAATTCAAAATTTTTTACTCATAATTTTTATGTCATTCAGTATACAATTTGTATTACTTTACATTTCATTTTTTTATTTTCTTTTACAAAACATTGAACAAAGTCTACTTTGTATATTTAGAATTAATTCAACATTAGTCGTTCAACTCAAAGAATTCAATTCCATTCAAAAAAAAAATTAGGAAAAAAAAAAGTCAATAAGTCAACCTATAAGTTATAAATTCAACAAAATAAGAATAACATTTTCTTGATAAGAATAAAAATTTACTTCATGTTTGAAATAATAATTTATAATTCATTGAAACTTAACAATATTAAATATTAATAATAAAATTAGATAAATTTTTCAAAATGAGCAGCTCTGTTGCAGATTTTGTAAAGTCTTCTGGAGGAAATAAAGTAATTGAAAAAATCTTGATTGCAAATAATGGAATTGCAGCTGTAAAGGCTATTAGATCAATTAGAAAATGGGCCTATGAAACTTTTGGAAATGAAAGAGCTATTGAGTTTACTGTGATGGCTACACCTGAAGATTTAAAAGCAAATGCTGATTTTATTAGAATGGCTGATAATTATGTTGAAGTACCAGGTGGAACAAATAATAATAACTATGCTAATGTTGACTTAATTGTTGAAATTGCTGAACAAATGGGAGTTCATGTATTATTTTCTTTTATTTTCTTTTCTTTTTGATATTTATTTCTTGCTTTCTGATTTAAATTGAATTTTTTTTTTTTGTTTTTTTTGATTTATATTATTAATATTATTTAATTTTTTAGGGTGTTTGGGCTGGTTGGGGACATGCTTCAGAAAATCCAAAACTTCCTGAAACTTTGGCTAAAACAAAAACACAAATTGCATTTTTAGGACCCCCTGGAAGTGCAATGAGAGCTTTAGGAGATAAAATTTCTTCAACAATTGTTGCTCAATCTGCGAATGTTCCAACAATTGGTTGGAATGGATCTGGTAATTAAAATTAAATTCATCTTAAATCAATTTTAATGAATTAATGAATAATTTTTTTTAAAAAAAAAACAATCAATTTAGGAATTACTGTGGATTGTAAACCAGAAAAAGGAACTACTATTGTTGTTCCCGATGATATTTATCAAAAAGCATGTGTTACTGATGTAGAATCTGCTCTTGAAGCAGCTGAAAGAATTGGATTCCCTGTTATGATTAAAGCATCAGAAGGAGGAGGAGGTAAAGGAATTAGAAAAGTTGCAGATGCAAAATCTTTCCCTTCCTTATTTCAACAAGTTCAAGGTTGATTTTTAGAATCTATACTTTCTTTTATTTAATTTAAAATAAATTTATACAAACAAAAAAAAAAAAAAAAAAAAAAAAAAAAAAAAAAAAAAAAAAAAAAAAAAAAAAAAAAAAAAAAAAAACAAACTAAAACTAAAATTAAAATTATATTAATTTTTTTGTATTAGGTGAGGTTCCTGGTTCTCCAATTTTTGTAATGAAATTGGCAGGAAATGCACGTCATTTGGAAGTTCAATTATTAGCAGATCAATATGGACAAGTAATTTTTTTTTTTCAAACAAAAAAATTCTTCAAAAAAAAATAAAAAATCTAAATAAAATTATCTATCGATGTATTTAGGCTATCTCACTTTTTGGTAGAGATTGTTCTGTTCAAAGACGTCATCAAAAGATTATTGAAGAAGCACCTGTTACAATTTCAACCCCTGATACTTTTGAAGAAATGGAAAAGGCAGCCATTCGATTGGCTGAATTAGTTGGTTATCAAAGTGTTGGAACAGTTGAATATCTTTATAATTATGAAGATGATTCCTTTTATTTTTTGGAATTAAATCCTCGTCTTCAAGTTCTATTCATTTTTTTTTTTTTTTTCATTCTTTTCTTTCAACAACAAAAATATTCAAAATATTCAAAATAATTAATAATTATAGGTTGAACACCCAACTACAGAAATGGTTTCTGGTGTCAATCTTCCCGCTGCACAATTACAAGTTGCAATGGGAATTCCTTTACATAGAATGAAAGATATTCGTGTGTTATATGGTCTCGCTCCTGGAACTTCAGAAATTGATTTTGCTTTCAAAAAACCAGAAAGGTAAAAAAAAATATTTGTTTTTCTTTTCTGAGATCAAACAATTTCATTTTCATTTTCTTTTTTTTGAAAAAAAAAAATCAAATCAATTTTCTTTCAATATTAGTTATGAGACACAAGTTAAACCAAAACCAAAAGGACATGTAATTGCTGTTAGAATTACTTCCGAAAATCCTGAACAAGGATTCAAACCATCTGGTGGAAATATGCAAGAGTTGAATTTTAGAAGTAGTAATAATGTTTGGGGTTATTTCTCAGTTGGTGTTCTTGGTGCAGTACATGAATATGCAGATTCTCAGGTTTATTATTATGATTATTATTTGCGATTTTATTATTTTTAATTTAAAGTTATATTAAATATTTTTTTTTTTTTTTTTCGATAGTTTGGACATATATTTGCATATGGAGAAAATCGATCACAAGCAAGAAAAAATATTGTAATGGCTTTGAAAGAAATTTCAATTCGTGGTGATTTTAGAACAACAGTTGAATATCTTATTAAACTTTTGGAAACAGAAGCATTTGAAAAAAATCAAATTAATACTGGTTGGCTTGATAATCTCATTTCAGAAAAAGTAATTTCAACTCATTTTTTTGTTAATTTTTATTGATTTTGTTAACTAATTACGAATTATTTAATAGATGACAGCAGAAAGACCTGATCAATTTGTTGCAGTTATTTGTGGAGCTTTATATAAAGCACATCAATCTCATCAACAAAGACATGATGAATACAAAAAATTACTCCAAAAAGGACAAAATCCAAGCCCAGATTTATTAAAAACTGATACATCAGCTGAAATTATTTATGAAAATGTGAAATATAGTTTTACGTATAATTTTTTTTTTCTTTTCTTGTCATTTATTGATTTCAATTTTTCATTTTCACAAAATTCAAAAATTCAAGGAAAAAATAATTAAATTAAAATTAAATTAAAGTGTCACACAATCTGGACCTCAAAATTATTTCCTTTATTTAAATGGATCTTTTGTTGAAGTTAATGCCAGAAAATTGAGTGATGGTGGATTACTTGTTCGTTTGAATGGAAAAAGTCATGTTACCTATGCTCAAGTATTTTTTTTTTTTTTTTTTTTTTTTTTTTTTTTTTTTTTTTATTTTTT